>Ga0247741_1000576_pt1 | contig 20758 bp, 21 predicted proteins | sample UWRJL213509R2_FD_180945 | JGI IMG/M metagenome (GOLD analysis project Ga0247741, IMG submission 180945) | Plant litter microbial communities from Arlington Agricultural Research Station in Wisconsin, United States - UWRJ-L213-509R-2 | ecosystem: Environmental > Terrestrial > Plant litter >... | reverse complement strand
CCTCACATCCCGGAATTCGCTCGGCAATCGAGTACTCGGTCAATCGATTTTACGCGTTACACAAGGAGGCTTTCCTATACCAAAGCATCAATACTGTCGGTCAAATTGCCATGCTACCCGACATCGAAGTTGATTGGTTCTCGAGAGGAGTCTTTGACCTTCTTTCCTCACTCAGAAAAGGCACAGCAAATCTTGCATCCGACATGGGCGGTATTCATAACGCAAACAAGGCCGAAGAACGAGAGGCCTTGATTTTACACACAGCCGATGAAACCCCTCAGACATTTCTCTCAGCGGTACGGCGGGTTGAATCCCAAACTGGCTTCCAAATGGCCTTCCAGCTCCCAGACGAGTACGAGACCAGTCGCCTTAGTATGGACGATCTTGTTCGCTTGTTTTTAACAGTCATTGCTCATGATCTTACGATTTCGCGAGCTCAACATTTCCTTCGACTCTTACGGTTCCTTTCGCCTCATCTCTATAACGCATCTGGCTCTACCCGGACAGTTCTATTAGACGGTATCTCGGCGCTTGGCTTGATCTTAACAAAAGCCTTCGCAAAACCCAAAGGAGGAGGAGAAATGCCAAAGCCACCGCCCGAAGAAGAGGACTCATTCTTACCAAGCCCAGAGTTAGAGAAGACACCGAAGGAAAAGGCAAGGATTCCAAGCGACTCCAAAATCATGAGGATGGACTACCTGAAGCTTGTCCTCGCCTTCGGCCATGCAGGAGGCCAAGTGTCACTCACGGTTGCTCGGCAAGCAATAGATGTCACCAAGAGCCTGCTGAAGGACTGGGCCGAACCCAGTTTCGAAGTCTTGGGGGCTTTCCTAAGTGACTTCGTGAAGATGTTGCTCAACCGCGAAGAAACGCCTTCCCCGAAGGCCGTCGTCGCTTTCCTCCAAGAAGTGTCCCCTATTCTTCATGCCTATATGGTTGCTGTCGATTTCACCGGTGTTTTCGAAACCATCCTCAAACTCGCACAGCTACCCGTGTACGCAAACGATCCGGCTTTCTCCCAGGTCGTCGTGAGCGAGATCTGCACCGCTGGTCTTGCTGCATGCGACCTTGCAGCGTCAGAGAGCCAGATCATGTCCCTCCAATATCGCCCAATTCTCATTTCGTTACTTGCCGAGTCCATCTTCTTGCCAGGGGTCGATATCATTGGAGAGGTAGAAAAGCGACCCCCTACACACCACTTCCTCGCCGGTGTTGTCCTACCCCTCACAATAGCAATGAAGACCGAGGCACAGATTATTGGTGATGGAAAGCGGACAGACGCTCATTCGAACGCTCTCGTCAATGCATGGGTGCGGCTCCTCTTCTATGCCATGTCCGCATGTCAGAAAAGTCGCCGAGACGACGACAACGTTCGAAATGCCTTCAAGGGCATGACTGGATCTTTCCGTTCCAAGTCAAATGATAACCGAAAACAAGAAGGCGCCTTCTGGAGGTCGCATCTCCCCACATTCATGACCGCCCTTCAGGTTATCAAAGTAATCGTTGTTCGGGGTGCCGACGACATCTCGGGGCTACCTCGCCTTGGAATGTGGGAGAGACTGGTCACATTCTTCCGAACCATGTTGACTGAAGGCAGCGCGGAGTTTGCATTGGTTCGTGAGCCCAGTTCAACGACAACGACACCCACTGGTTCTCCTCGATCAAGCTCTCAATTCGGACTTTCTGCTTCAAATTCTGGATTCAACCTATTTGTCTCAACCTCTTCAGACCTTGGCCGTCCCATCTCCCTTTCGTCCACAGGATCTGGCCAGACATTCCGTCGCCCGCGGCTGATTGACTATTCCCTTTGGTCGATGCTAGAATTCATCTGCGCATACCGTAGCCCTCTCCGTATGCAACTCAAGCTCTTGACCATGGAAAAAGTCGTCGCGCTTGATCAGTCACTTCAGCAACAAGGTATAAACCCTTTAGTGAGTGGAGGTCTCAGTCCATATCCATCCTCTCCAAGCAGTCGCCGTACGTCTACGTCCCTTTTCTCAAAATCCCGAAAACGTATCTCGGGATTAGGCGTACCTTCCCCAGACGCTTCACCACGCATTATGCCGTCTACTTCTGTTCAAATGCTCACTCCCTCTTTGCTCGAAATTCCTGCGGTAAATCCCCGTAGACCAGGATACGCCATCTCACCAATCAGCCCTTATGATCGTCCTCCTGGTGCACCTAAGATCGTTCATCTAGGGCCAGCATCTGCCTCCGCATTCCCCCCTATCTCGTCACCGATGATTGGGCCGCCCCTCAGAAATAGTCGAGTGAGTGGTGATGGTGTTGCGGGGCCCTCGCTTGCTCGTGCCACTAAGATCAGGTCTGTTAAGCTCATCCAGGAGACTTATCGGCGAATTCGCGGTGTACAAGCCTTCATGGGCTATGACGTTCTCCTTCCAATGCCCGGATCTGCACTGGTAATGGCTCAGGACAAAGATGATGTCGAGAGTGCCTCGTTGGAGACTTGGACAAGATCGGAAGCATTGGAAGCAATTGTAAGGGAGACAAAGGACTTGCTAGAAGAATTCGAGGAAAGCTTTGGACTTGATGATGAGGAGAGTGTCATCGTTGATATTGAAAAGTCGAGGCCAGTCAGTGCTACCACCTAATTTCTTTTAAATCTTTTTGCTTCGCTTCGGAGGGACATTTTGTGCACATGTACACCAATCATACTATAGTTATGTTTGACTGAACCTCAATATTACCTTACATATTTATTATCTTAGATAGTGGCCATGCTTCCTTACGCAAACAAATTGGAACATAAGAGGGTATTAGGTTCATAATGAACGATGGTACGAGGCCGAAAATCCCGAGATCAGATCTATTCCACGTTCCTAGAGGTCCCAGCCCTCTACAGGAGCAGCGCATTAGCACCCAACAACAAACCCAGTACTGTAGCCACAAGAGCACCGCCCATACCGCCCACAGCGGGTACCATTCTGCCCGCCCCGTTCAGGAGTGTGGTATGGTTGGAATAGACAATCGTAGGGGTGGTAGATGTGTTCTTGCTTCCACCATAAACATACGAGGTGATGTTGGAACCAGCTGTCACAGGTTGAGCGTTAGTGCACTTGATGGAGACGGAATTGACCAGGGCATAGAATTGGCCAGCGGCCTTGTAGTCTGGATCATTCCAGTTGATCATGCCTAGAAACGACAGAAGCGAAGGTCAGATAATTGCGCAGTTGAGCAACGAGAATGAAGTGCTTTCCTCCGGCCCAGTCGACGGTTCCTTGGCCACTGGTTGAGATGCCAGCAGGCCAGAGCCTGAGATTAAGGTCAGTAAAGAGACCATGTGAGTTCTAATCGATACAACATACGAAAGTTGCACACGAGAAGGGGTGGAGGGATAACGAGTAATACCATCGGCGCCAACTGTTTGGGATTTCTGGAGCGTACGCACAACTTTACCATCGATCGACCATGTGAGTGCATCAGGCTGCCAATCAATCTGAGGTAGAGAGATGAGTTACAGTATGAAATGTGCATTGGGATACACTCACAGTGTACTCATGGTAATTGCTGAAGGTATCGGAGAGGTCACCGTGTGTCCCTCCGGCGGTTGTAGAGGCTATGAATGCATGAGCTACAACCGGTGTTTGTATAAAAGAGCGACCTACGAATAACGCCTTGCCAGAAGTAGTTGCTCTGCCCCTCAGTAGTCTTGGTACCAGGGAACTCCCAGTCAATCTCATCCTTAATATCGCTCATGGTGATGAAGGCGGTGACGACACCCGCCCAGCGACCAGTCTTAACTTCAGACGGAGAAAGTAAGCCGTCAATCGCATGGTACAGAGGCAACGTGAAACCCACGTTTGGCCGTGATGGTTCCATAATGTACGTATCTCGTGCTTGAGAGGCGACTTCCACCGTTTGTCTCGGTGAGGATCAGAGCGAGGTCGCCATTGTTGTTCTGGATACTGCCATGGTCCACAACCCAGTCTATCAAGAGCATTGCAACCATGTTAACACATAAATATAGAGTGATCACATGAAAGGCGTTGCTTACCGTAAGCCGTAGCATTTCCATCAAAGAATGTAGCGTTGGACAGAATCCGTGTTTGGTCTTTGAAGGTGAGCTAGCGGTGTAGAGTTGAGTTCATTTGGCACACGTTGTAAGGTTGAAGGCGTTACTCACTGTCTCGTCCTCGCACAGCGGAGCCGGTCTGCAGGAGTCCAAGGCGCGAGAGGCGAATGGGTTGCAACCACCCAAGCAGAACTGATAAATAAAACGTTAATTATGTGTACATCCATACAAGATCTCAAGAAACGTACGCTTCCAGTCCCGCAGAATCCGAATTCACCTGAGTCACGATAATTTTTGTAAATCAACCTACGAACCAGAGAATCTTGAATGTTACTCACTGCAGCAAGGCGCAGAAGATGGACAAGGCGTTGTAACGTTGCTGTTGAAGTGGACAGTCAATCGAGGCACCTCCACCCCTCGTCAGGAGACGAACCAAGCAGTCGCCTCGGCAACACCAGCGAAGGCGGCGAGCAATAAAGGTAGTGCCGTAATGAGTGTTGAGCGTATCATATTTCTGTTCCTGAAAGTCGAAAGTCGTAGATTCTGTGTAGTTCCAGTAATAGTCGTTCAACGGGTATCAAGTGGGGGGAGTAGACAAATTCGCCGTGGAATTTATAAGTAAACGAAAGACTTTGGAGCAGCGAGCGTGGTTGGCGAGCTGGAAACTGGAGATGTTGGAAATGAAGTGGAGGTCCGAGGCAAGGAACAAGCGGTGGAGGTAGACCGTTTGCTGTCACCCTGTCACACCTGTGATTCTAAGTCTTCCCTACTGCTCGTTGCGCACTTCATTTCGACCTGTAGGAACCTGCTGAAGAGAAAACTCGAGTCTTATGGGTTTGGAAACTCTTAGTACATTGCGCTCAGATGCTCGAATCACGCCTGTAATACTCAAGCAATATCCACATTCGAACTCAAATGAGTGATAACGAGGCTAACGACTATTATTACCGGAGGACAAATTAAGATAACTTTACTGTGGTTCTGACCACCGGAGATTCAGATTATGGAGGGCGAACTGATCCCCGCGATCCCTCCAATGGCATCGACCCCAAACTTTTCTCTGGAGAGATATCCGATTGACACCCACCAGATGAGGGTAGTTCTCTCGACGAGAGTTCACCATGGGTGCCGTTCTGAGAAAGATCGTGTTCCCAATTTTGAGTCGGCATAGACCCACTGTTGACCGTTGTCAATGTTCCAACAGTCGTGTAATTCCCTGAAGATGGGTATTGACTTTCCCTGGTTCGTGAAGCTGGCGCGGTATTACTGGGGCGATTGAAGGTGGTTCCCAGACGAGTAAGGCGGTTAATTGCAACAGCTGCACGGGTTCGTTTAGGCCTGAAACGGGCGAAAAAGGAATGATGGCTGGCGTCGTTAGACCCACCAGTTCCTTCTGTTGAAGTAGCATAGACACTTTCATCTGGGTTTCGGAACACGCGATATACGTGGGTGACGAGTACGAGGATGTTGGAAAGAAAAAGGGACAACGAAACCTAGAAAATGACATAAATTAGAAAGCTAGCCTCAAAAACACTAGATATCATCGAATATCACCTCAAGATGTCCAGTGATTATCGCCCGAGCGTTGGCATTCTTTAAAATGTCGACTGAATGAAGGATGTTGAGAATAGCCAGGAGAAAGCTTGTCGAAAAGCAGGCTGTAAGGAGGCGGCGGTGCATTCCAGGGAGTCTCATTTTAACTAGAATATAGGCCGGCCACGCAACAAGCCAAGCACTGGCAATGACGTTCACTAATAGCAATTGACTTAGCAATCAACTTGATATCACAGAAGAAAGAACGAACCAATAACCGCGAGAACTGGCGTTGCATGGCGGTAGCGACAGAATGGCAATGCCGGCATAGGACTACCGCACAAAAAGAATTTCTGCGTGAAGACAGCCGCCCACATTATGACGAAAACTACCGCAGCGTATTTGGAAATTGTTCGTGCCAGTCCAGGCTGTAAAAGTCGAACAACGGTGACTTGTATCGATAATCGTGCGGCCCTGAATAATAAGTTGGTGTTTCGATTAGCAATAAATCAACTCACCACATTTCGGTTGGGGTGAGGAAAAATGCAGCCCAATAAACGAAGGACTGAACGGAAAGAGGTTTCTCCTCTACGCATAATGATTATAATTCGATTCAAACATCAGAGCTAAGAGGATGAGAATGGAAAATGACGACTCACTGACTGACACAAAACAAATGCACAGGAATAATGCCACGATGAAGACGGCCGCAATGAGCGCAACCAAGGCCCAGAAGTCATCCCAGTAAAGCTGGCGGCGACGATAACGAAGACCCAATCTCAACACGGTCGACAAGACCGCAACCGCATAGGCAGCCACCAAGCCCGCTGTTGTCAGGACATGAGCAAACCTTCCCCTTTCATAGTCCATGCTTACCATGGCCTGGCTTGCAGGAGCCCATTATTCCCTTTGCTGGCGCTGACATTTCTTCGCGTCTGCCGGAAACGGATGAGAACCTAGTGTCTGTCGTGGATGGCGCAAATAATCGGAGCGTCGTCTACTAAGCAATGCAGGTCGTCAAACGTAGAGTAAAACGAGGGGTGGGATCCGAGGTTTGGCAACTTGTCGTGACATTTCGCTGGTTTTGAAGCTATCTGCACTTACGTACCATCTTGTTTACATAGAGTTGAGGTGCGAAAATCAGATTTGCACATGTATTTGTCGGCTCGACCCTGTCTTTTGTTGCGTCTTGCGGGCCTGGTGGCAACAGTTCCTGTTAGGGTCCCTATATACACAACGATGGCTGGTATACCTTATAACAGTATTGATTAGTTATACCATGCAAGGAGTTCTCTCACATAACGCTTTGTCCTGTACACAGCTCCCTAATAACATCCATCGAGTTTGCTGCTTGGTTAGTACAGTCGGAGCAGTACGCAACATTCTGAAATTTCGTGATTGAACTATCATCTTACCCTGGTGATTTGGATACCACCATGAATACGAGAACACCTAAACAGGGGGATAAGCGCCCACCGCTCGACATGTCCGATCTGCCGCCGCGCCATTCCGCTGTAGCGGGGTACTGCAGTGCCGCCCAGATCAACGCTCATAGAAATGGGCTTTGCAGAGATGTGTCGCGGTGTATTTATTTTAGAAATCTAATGTAAGGTGTCTAGAGGTGTACAGTGCAATCCATACCAAGTCCGAGCCAGGCCTTTTCTTTGGAAGAGTAACAGGGTATGTTGGCCCAAGCATCCAATAGAGGTCTGAGAGAAAGTGAAGACAACTTGAGAGCAGAAACGAATGAAGGCTGTGCCATGAGAAAAGAAGAGAGGGAGGGGTGCGCGGGAGAGGAGGTAGAAAGGAATAATGGGGTCGAATAACCAAGAAAACACTCCAAGCAAAAGGATTCAACCAAGTGTTGTCGACAGCAGCCATGCTTGAAGTCGATAACTAGTAAACCAACATTTGGAGGCAAGCTCAAGCAATCGAGCTCTGATAAGCGCCGTTGAGGGCCATTGGACTCGATCGAGCTGAGTACTGACGTCGCTGATCGGGGATGGGAAGGCTGTACGCCCGCTCCGTGCTCCACCTATTCGTATCATCAGCGATGAAGGAGGTGATAGCTGCGCAAACTGACCTTGAAATAGCAGACGACGGTTGAGAGTCACAAAAAACGTTAGAAAAGGTAGGGCGGATAGCAGAGAGAGGAGATTGCCTTGATTGCGGATTAGCAAACATATTGTAGTGTGTGGGGGTCGACAGTCCCAGAGCATGCGTCCCAGCACCGTAACATGGAGTCAAGGAGCCTTTCGCAAAGTGACCTCCAATTGAGCCCATCCGTTCGCCAGAAGCATGAGGTTTAGAAAAGTAGTCCAAGGGAGGATACACACTCGCAGTCCCGCTAGTACCAGTTGGGCCATCGATACTAGGCGTACGACCGATGTACAGAGCCATGGAGTTACAGGGCATAACAAAGCGAGCCTCGATCTGTGAGTTGCCATAATGTTGTCCGTTAAGAGAGTCCTTTGCCTCCTGTGCTGCGCAAGGGGTGGAGTATTGGACAATAACTGACATAGTCCCGAGAGGAGATACCTGAACGATCTCGAGTTTCTCAATTTGACCAAAGGGGAAAAATAGGGGGTGGAGATCCTGTGCCTGCGAGAATAGTATGGTCGGCAGGTTGCTCACAAGCAGAGAAGGAGTGGGCACAGAGCACGGCGCCAGAGAAGAAGGGTCTGCTTCGTTGGAACCCAGAGAAGAGTCCGAGGTATCAGACGAGGAGAGACTCTTGCGGTCGTGAAGTTTCGGACTTGGAGTGGGCATGTGCGATCGAGAGTCAAGTAGGAGAGCCCGATCTCCGCCATCCAGGAATCCTAAAGCAATGATTTATGATATGCACAAACTATTATACTGAAAGACAAACCTTGGGAACGTTGAACCACAGCCCATGAAATGTCAATGGTATGACCTCTTGTATAATAATGAGCTGGAAGGAGCTAACGTGCTAAACGAGGCTCTTACTTGATCTGGGTCCGTGTCAGGGTCGACAAGGCTAATTTTGCCTCCTCGTGAGACGACATGACAACGAAACCACGACGACGAGAGGAGTTGTCCACCGTCGCCAAGATGACGCAGTGAGAGACAGTGCCGTACTGGGAGAAGAGAGAAGTAAATTCGTTTCTGATTATTTCATGCGTCAGTAATGTCGGGTGTAGAGAGTAAGAACGTTTACTCACTTTGTGAGAGCAAACGGAAGTCCAAGGACGTAGAGGTTTCGGCGGTCATCCGTCGATGACTTGTTGGGTCGTGGAACAGGTGACGCAACCGTCAACGCAGAGACTGACCTAAATTAAATAAATAAAAATTTAGTCTGCTATCCGGGGGGTACAAGTCTGCGTACTGCCGCATACACTTTACAAAGTATATGCGCAAACCTCGAAAGCTATACTCACAGAGCAACGCCACCGACTGTGTAGCCATTCATACACAAAGCCTTCCTATTGTGGGTGAGATCGAGACATTATCGTGAATAAGAGAATGCGACCTACGTCGCAGCGTCTGTATCGAGAAAGGTCACATCCAGCCGAGAGGTTGGCCCGTCTTTGATATCCTGAAAACTACGAACTTCACCTAAGAATAAGAGAATGTCAAGTTTTTTTTTTCAAGACGCCAGGAATGCAACTCGCCTATGAGGGTGCTGAAAAGACAGACAAGTTCTCTCCTGTTGACTATCAAATGTATGCATATATTTAGCTCACATCCCCAGAGACATGTTAATTCGCTCACCATGATCAGGAATGTTTTCAACAGTCACCGAATTTGATGGGCGACCCTCAGTAAAAGCGAAGACTGCTCCAGATTCGGGGCCTCTGGTAGGGTCAAATCGTGAGGCAGCCGAGTGATCTGTCGAGCGAGATCGCCCAAACTTGTACTTCACTTGTTGCATAGTTGAACAACGCGACCGTTATATGCAATGTAGACTGTGGACAAGGTGGGTGATGCCTGTGGTTTCAAGCGCGAGATTTGGGTGAACCGCTTTCAGAAGTTATAATAGAGCAGCAATTGGGCGGGGTAATAAGCAAGAAATTTGTTCGAATGACAAGAAGGAAAGCAAGAAAGTCAAGCGATTGTGCTGCAGACTTTAAGGACCTGATGTTCCCACGCTTACCGCGCGTCTGTCTGACTCTGTCACGTGATGGAGAACTCTCTTTAGTTGCGAATCCGATGGACTCGGAGTTGCCTTCTGCTCTTACTGGACGTGGACGATTCAAATTGGATGACCTTTCTTCTCATCGCTGACAACTTGAATGTTCTTCAAAAGAAATCTTCTATTATGCTGCCTCCCTGCCAGAAACCCACGACAATGCATCAACATTCTGCCCATCTCGTTTGCCACCTCAATGGTATGACCTGACTCCGCCTTGAGGCTGTTGCCAAGATCTTTACACAACCCAGTCTGAGAATCAAACTCGTCTTGCATTCAAATAATTACACCAGCGCCTCGTGGTCGAAGGGTTTAACGTTTATCGATTATCCAACATGACGTGTCCCCACCTTTCTACTTCCCTGTTCGCCGACCTCCTTGACAAACGTTGACTTGACGTCGAAGTCAGAAGTTTTCAGGCTTTCTGAAACGCCACAATCCGATGTAACTGGATGACATCCCGCAGCGTTTAGAAACGCAGATTATTTTCTAAAACCTGCTAAGCGAGATCAGCCGAGTTGCCGTTTACTAAATGGGGTCGACTTGACATCCGCCATCAAAAGAGACCCCTCTTCCAAAATTTAATCTAGTCGAGGGTACCTACCCCCCCTTCCAGTTCAAATCCTTGTTCTAAACATTTCTAAACGCCATATTTGGTCATTCCGCCGACATTTGTCGGCTGTCCCTGACCTCGACGGTACGTGTGCCTTCTGTCGGGCGTGCGTTGGAGTCCTTTGCCTCAAATCTGAGGTTCTTCTTGGGCCTCAATACCTCAGGCCCTCGTGCAGCTGGTGAATGCCACACATTTTCGAGCTCTGAAGACCCCATCGGATCCATTCGCGCTGTCGTTCTGCTCTGAACCACACCCGCACGCTCTCTGAGATCATGCTCGAAACTGGCTGCGTCATAGAACCGTACTGCTGGTTGACTGCTGGTCCAATAGAGATTTCAGGAAATACAGAAACTCTCTATGGGTTTGTCCTGTTTGTTAAAGTCCATGCAAGAGCAGCAGAAGAGCTTGCACGTGAGCTGCAGCAGCAAGCATAATTTTGCATTTCTAGTTTATCAGCACTGTCCTACGGTTAGAAACACAAACCTAGATAATTCAAAGTCCGGCCATCTGTCAGGTTTAGAAAATAATCTGAGTTTTCAAACGCTGCGGGATGTCATCCACTTACGAGACTCGAAATTACGGTGCTTCATTTCTTGTGAAGGGATACCACAAGATTGAGAAATCCTATGATTATCTGCTGTAACTGTGGCAACTACTCGCTTCAAGTAACAATAGGAGATTTGTACTATTTTGCATGTCCATTAGCAGAGGTCGACATCTGAAACTGGGGTTTGAGTTTATTCATCGCTTGACTTGTGGCGACCTCATGGCATACGATTTACGGCGTTCTCTGTTGGATATCTCACATGACCTCAACTTGAATAAATTTGTTGATTTCATGGGAAGCCCGCCCTGCTGATACTTATGATATGGTATGGGTCTACCTCATGATCAGCCTAAAGGCGGTTACAAGAAGAGAAAAATATGTTGTATCTACACTGGCCTTCACCATATGTGTAATTGTCGTCCGAGTCTGTCCTCGCTGGGTACTGCAACTTGGGCTTCTTTCTGCGGCGTCACTGTAGACGGCACTTGCTAACTATGACGAGCGTGCGAGAGGCCTTCATTTGATTCGCTTGGTCGGTATCTTTGAAGGATGCATCAGAATTCAATATCGATTATCACCCAATCAACTCGCTCACTCGGTTATTTGGAGACCTTGGAAATCTTGGCCGAAGATATGTACTACCAAGATATCGGCCCCGTCGTTTTAATTTCGCAAATGCTTTTGAAGAAGATATAAGCACAGAGCACACTGCAAGTGGTCTCCTTGCTTTTCAAGTCAGTATCATTACTTTCTTCTGAGACCAGCTCGCTGAAAGATCTTTTATTTACATTAAACAAAATTCGCTCAGATTTCGGAAATTTCCCTGCAGGTTACCGGCACCTTTAGCATCATATGCAGGTCGCCAATGATTCCGACGCTTTCGGTAAGATCCCCTAGGATCACAATCGAACATGGTCTGCACATCTACTGGTCGCAACAAGCGCGACTCATCACCGGTGATTAGAGTGGTGCCCTTGCGAGGCTAGTCAATTTGAAGGAAGTCCGAGGCTGTTTGTGCTTGCGACAATGCGAGTGATACATTTAACAAACTAAATTACTCTCTAATTTGCAATTGTGTGCCCCCCTAGGAACTTCAATCAGCTGCTCAGACAGGCCACTCGCCCTGATCCCGATATGCCAGTACATCAGACCCTGACCACTGCCCGCTGTGGAAATACTCAGGAGACCCGCGGTTATTCCAGAATATAACTTTCGCAAATCATCATATTTTCTCCTATCGCCCACCTTTCCTTAGAACCACAACATGCCTCAGGTAAAAATCAAAACCGCCTCTGGATCAGCCTGCATCAACTACACCATCTCGACGCCGACGTCCGAGAACGCCAAAAAGATTGACCCAAGTCTACCAACCGTATTGTTTCTTCATCCAGTGTATATCGGACATATCATCTACCACTGTGCGTATATTCTATGATCGTGACTTCAAAGCTGACTGTCTTGGATCCAGTTCAATTTGCAAGTCCTTCTGTAAGACGCTTCAACCTCGTCGGTTTCGATGCAAGGTGTCACGGCGACACAAGTGGAGCCGTCCCATCTACGTTTAGGCGCCTTCATGCGGCGGAAGACGTTTTCAAATTCATGGTTCGTTCGCAGTGTTTCATTACTACTTGTTTCTTCGAGTCTTATGAATTATTCAAATAGGAGGCGCTGAGGCTGCCACCTTGCCACCTATTCGGCCTCTCCTTGGGGGCGTGTGTCGCACTGCAGACTGCTATTAGCTACCCGGACAAAGTTCTTTCACTATTCATGCTGTCTCCGTTGCCCTTGGTAGAGGTACGTGATCTTATCGCTCTCTAATAGCACAAATCTCAGGGGCGTGTTCCTAAGCCGGAGAACGTTGGCGCTGGCCGGCAGGAAATTTATGACTGTTGGGTCGACGGCATGAAAGACCCAAAGCACCGAGATGAAGATGCGCTTCTGGATGCCGTTTTTGGTGCTCTACAGCTAGGTTTCAATGGCGGATCAGGAAGCATTACAACTGCGTATGTGATACATTTTCTTGTAGGGACGTCTGACATACCTTTCTGTGGCGTCGCAGGCTGATCCAATACACTCTTCCGCGAGCCATTGAAAGATGGAGACCAGATAACTTCGAGGAGTTTCATACAGTATCCGTCAAGTTCTTTGTCGACCGCAAGCCCCATCCACGACCTGTTTTGCAACACATCAAATGTCCCATTCATTTGGTACATTCTGGAGGCGACATCGCCTACCCTTTGGAATATGTCGAGGAACTGCGCGACGCGCTTCAAGGTGCTGGGCTGGATGTTCGCCTCTCTCAAGTACAAGATGCTGCGCACTTCGGTTGTGTCACTCACCCTGAACCGTATGTTTTTCTTTATTATACTCACGATTGGTTTTTGACTTTCTATACTGCAGAGTTAATGACTTGTTCCAAGACTGGGTGATTCAGAACACCAAGGCGCAGGTCCCCCCTGCCAAAGCATCTGTAAAGTCTCCGTTCGAAGCATGCTTATTGAAGGCGGGATATGTTCCAGATGAGTCTAATGATTCAGAAGATGATATGTTTTCCATGGTTTCGTGAAATTGTGGAAGGCGTTTTGTTTTGCATTATCACTGTGTGTTAAAAATTGGTTCCCTCGGTAGATATTTGTAAAATTTATACTTTTTAAAACCTATATCAGCGCTCTGCGGGATTTATCATTCACCTTGAGCATAAGGCGGGTCTGCTTTGGGCCAGTTGCGTGTTTCGGCTCCGAACGCCAGCACCGCCACTGTCGCCATCACGGAGACTCAAGCTCAAGTGTCAAGTTGTTCCTCTCCCAGGGCTTTGAACGCGTTCTTGCGACATCATACAGACTTGACCGTGGTCAATCAATGATTCAAGTCTTAGATTTCTTGGCGTAAGTCCTGGAGGATCTCCCTAAACTCTGTCCTCTAAAGTCCTTGAAGCGGCCACTGAACAAGACTGTAACCCATTCCATGACGTCGAGACGGTCTCTACTATCTCTTGGCCTTCCCAAAGAGATACTGTCAGCGTTAACGCGGAATGGCTACGAATCTCTGCATGATGTTAACGCGGCTGACCCAAATACGCTTGCCACAGGTCCGTTGAGCACTTGCTCTAGCCGATGGTTCATTCGAGTACTCATAGAGTCGGCAGAGCTTAACATATCAAACGCCCAGATAGAAATGCTTCTCACACGATGCCAGAGTACGCAAGTACCTGCAAGCACCTTGAGCACGACTCAATCAGCAGCGGTCATGGTGCAACACTCACAGAAGATGTCCTCAAGATGCGGCCCCCTTGACAAAATCCTTGAGGGTGGCTTGCCGAGAGGTCATATTCTGGAAGTATCTGGACCTCCTGGCAGTCCCAAAGACGTCCTAGCTGTAAATTTCGCATGCACTTTTGCAGCAGCTGGGGAAGAGGTTGTTTTCGTCGGTGTGTACAGCTCACTGCGGTTGCTTCTGAGCACTTACGACAGCCATCTTTTATCTATACCTTTAGATTGCGAAAATATGACTAGTCCTTTAGCAATAAGCACGGTTTTGAAAGGTAAGACCAGTGGAATAATTGTATGCGAATAACGTGGCTGAACATGTTCAGGAATGTCAAACCCAGCAGTCAATACGCAGCGAAATGTACAATACTTGAAAGCCCACGGTCTACCTGAGCTTCTTATATTCTTACATCAATTCCCTGTATTTCTATCATCTCATTCAAAGGTGACAGCTTCTGGATTTATTCTCTGCGGGTGTTGCTGACAAAACGAAACAGGTCTCACTTTTAGTTCTCAATTCGATATCTTTCCCTTTCCAGAGGTTGGATCTTGGTATCGCACAGAAGAATGCTCTCTTAGATCGAGTGAAGCAAAGCTTCTCCAAAATCTGCGCCTCAAGGAATGTGACAGTATGTGCTAAGTCTAAGACGCATTCGCAAACATAAGGGTGTCCGTTTCTGTGTCCTAATCTTCTGACTAGATTGTGACTACCTGTCAGCTTGCCACCAAGATGGTCAACGCTGACGGAACATCCGGGACATTCGACACTGGTGCGCGAGGAATCATGATGCCACAGCTAGGTTGCTGTTCATTTGATTCGCACCTTGGCCTATTAAACCAGCTATTTGCCAGGTGCAGGTTATCTACCAAGTGGGAGGTCGTACAGGGTTATTCTGGCACAAGATGGCCTTGGTTCAGGGTGCGTCTCGTCTCTCGTGGGTGGCTCTTTGCAGCTGAAAGTGTGAACAACCTAAATGCTAGACATATCAAGCTTCTATCATCTCCGAAGGCTCCCTCTGCCGGAACGGACTTCCTGGCAACCGAACCGTATTTGATAGTGAGTTTCTCCGTTGCATTTCGCATGAGTATCACCCTCATCACCATTACAACTTCACGACAGTCTCATGGTATCTTTGCCTGAGCGTCCGCGAGAGTACTTGGTTCCATACACGTTACAAGGGTAGATGGAATATTAATTAATTGAATATATTATTTGCGCCAGATGGACGCAGCGCAAAGTCGGATGTAAGAAGTATTACCACTAGTAATCGTTATTGCTTGAAGGTCACCCATCCTGCAATGAGTGCAAGAAGCAAGGTAGACCCCCAAGATCGAAGAGACTTCGATTGTACCATCCATAGATCAAAAAAGGCGATAGTAGGTTGCTCATGAGACGATGATGAATTATCTCGGGGTTGAGGAGGCTGAAGGTCCTGCAGCAATTTGTCAGAGGTCGTCACAGTTTCTTCTTCTGGCTCTAAAATGGGGCTCGTCGAGTCGACTGGAGGAACAATCTCGACCTGTGAAACCCCGCCGAAAAAGTCGGTAATACGAGTTTGTGATAAGGGTCGTTTGAAGAGGTCACTGCGCACGCCCGGATGTGAACCGATTTTCGTCACGTCCATTGAATTAAACTGTGAAACTATTAAGCCAATACTGGAAGTTAGCAATATAAGGCTGGACGCACAAGTTCCTCCATGGATAGATGACTAGTTTTGTTAACTTCCTCCATAAATTCGAGAACGTAGTGAGTGAATGCATCGATGACTGCGACTCCGATATCGTTGTCATTGGCATGCTACATAGGTCATAAATTTGAGGTGATACCCGTATGTTCAATTTTACTTACAGAGTAGGAGCTCTCACCAATTTTGGAAGAGCCAGTAGCAAGGATGTTGGGAGAGTAGAGCTTGGAGTACATGGTGTTTGCTTGACACGTATCAATCATAAAGAATATTTCGTTGTATCTGTTGCATAGTGAGTAACGCACATGAACGCACGTTCACGAACCAACCTCTTCTTCTGGTACATCTGCTCGAAAGCATCGGCAATATCAAAAGCGCTGATCTCTTCATTGTCTTGGAATTTAAGGAACTCATTCCCGCCATGTCCAGTCATGTAGACGAAGATATTAGACCTTTCATCACTGAGCAGCCTCTTGGACCGAGGAACGGAAGGCTCTATGCGCCCTGCGTTGAACCTCGAGATTAGCTATTGACATCGCAGGCAAGACAGCGACGTACCAGTTAAGACGCGAATTACATTCTCAACTGTGACCTCGTAACCACGGTAGTCAACTTCGATGTTGTCTCCATAAAGGTCGAGGTGTCTCCCCGGATTAGCATAGACGCTCCCAGGAAACTTGTTTCTGGAGTTACACGATGCATCGTCGGCCAGCATGAGGATGATATTGGAGTCGGGGATACCAAGTCGTTTGACGGTCCGATACCTATCTTGCGTATGAGGATATGCTGTGCATGCCACTGACTATTGAGGGATACTCACATCCCGAGAGCGTTTGCCATGTGCTGTAGAGGAAGTCAAACAGAAGTAAGGACAGAGAACAACTTCGCATACCCTATAGTTAAACCAATATCGGGATGAACAGACAAGCACGGCCCAGTTATTCGTATGTGTTGACCCACTGCCGCTCGAGGCCGAGCCATTTCTTTCGAAGAAGTCTTTGACTACCTTCTCTTGTGTGTCGTGAGCATGTATACCCCAAGCCCAGCTCGAGACCCAGAGGAAGACATGGAAGATAGAGAGAAACAACATCACTGGATGTAGTGGCGGAGTTCGAACGTGGTCTTGACCTCCAACTACCACTATTTCCATGCCATGAACGGTTGGTCTACTTGAATCACGTTTGAATCTATCTTCACCGAGTTTATCTCTAGGACTTGTCGCTTATGACGAAGACCTCAGTGAGTCGGAAGCAGGTCCATCCTTCGTAAATGTGAGATCTCTCGTCCCCTGGCCTGCTGCGCTTTGTTTCCCTTTGCTGGCTTTTCCTTCCACGGCGGTTAGGACAAAAACTCGAGGGCCATGCAGAAACTATCTGTGGAAAGTGAGTGGAATCCGTGGCACACGGATAATGTTGAAGCCAAAACTTGCCTAGGTCGCCGACTACCCAAGTCCCAGGTCATTATAAAGCGCCCTGCTGCCAACCATAAGGTTCACTATCCGCGTAATTATGTATCGGAAGAACTGGAATCTGGCGCTACCCTGCGCGCCCCAGAACCCTCCTACCCGGACGGAACGTCGCCCATGGAAATTTCATCATCACCAAGCCAAGCTGGTCCATCCGAAGAACCCCAGCATGAACTTTCTCGGATGAGAGCTACTTTAAAACCACCTCTGATAGCGGGAGTCGTCGATTGGGGTATCCCACCAGAATGTTCGGACACCTGTGAACCGGCATTACTGGTTCGTTCTCTCCTAGAATTTGGTACAGTTTTCCTATTGATATCGGATTTCCAGGCGAAACTTTCGCAATTTTCCGCGCTGAAAATGGACCCAGTCAACCCGAGACACTTCAATGACTCGCTAATGTCAAATCGATCGTTTCGAAATCCTCATTTATACACAAAATTGGTCGAATTTGTGGATGTCAATGAGCGGTCGACGAATTTTCCAAAGACTATTTGGGATCCAAACGATGTCAAGGCAGATTGGTTTGCAGATCAAATCGGTATGTTTCCTCTGCCACTTGAGTGAATTCCTATTCATGCTATTTATCAACTTCTTTGCTTCTTTCTGCGGTTCTTTGGTCCAAATATGTCTCTTCGCCATCTCACTCTTGACGCTGATTCCCACCCACTTCTCCGATTTCGTGAACTGTGTATGGTATTATCTTGGCTTTCTTCTTCCCGTTCTTTGGGCTGCAACTCGTGGGTCCGTCAATTCAAAGCCGACGCCCAAAAAGAGCGATCGGAAAAGCAATCAGCCGCTCAGGTAGCCGGAAAACGCACCCATATCGACTTCTCTCGTTCCAAAGAGAAAGAAGTATTGCAGCCCAAGAAAAGCCGGTTCCAACCATATGGTACAGCTGGTGCCCCTGTCGCAAAAGAGAGACAGAAAACTCGATGGGGATGACATGGGAAGTCTTCTCTTCGTGTAGCATCTAGCTTCCTTGATTGTAAATCGACCTATACTTGAGAACCTAGCACGATTCTGGCGTCTGCAGTGTGGACCGCATCGGGAGTTGTTCGCTTTCGACCTCGTCTCACCATCGTTCTCTCTTTACTACGACAGCAAACCTATAACGCGATTCACATATTGCCGTCAAATACTTATCCACATAGGAACCTGCAAGACATGGCATGCAGACAAATAATTCAAGCACCCCAAACTGATAACGGTTCATTGTACCTGGCTTTTGAATGGCCCGGCAATTGTGGGCAATATTTTAGTACCATATTTTGTGTCGTAAATCTCTTCTATCTATTTAAGTTTCTTGCTTGGCTCACGCCTGTTGGTATCACGTTCGTCATATGGTCATCCCCTCAAAGTCTGGTTCATCCGAGTCCGGCTCCAAGATTACAGAATATCTACGGTCTGATAGGTAAAGTACGTATCAACTCTTATCCCCTGACTCTATCATGGGGTCAAAATGTATATGCAGTGGGTAGCATTGTATTTTTTAACGAGGAAGAACAAGATATTGCATGCTATCTAGATTTGATCTAACCTTCAATCTTAAATCCTCCAGCGAGACCCATCACGTTGTTTGGATCAACAATCGCCTTTACCGATTTCAGGGAAGGCAAGTTTCCACCATAAAGTTGAGACAGAGGCGTGTCGAAAATAGCGTAATTGGGATACACCGGCGCATCTTGCGACAGAGCTTGGTCTTCAGCAACAGCCGCATATCTGATTCTTGCTGCACTTTGCCTGATTGCGTCCTGGAAAACGTTGTCGCTCAAAGGCAAGACCCAAGCATAGTAAATATTGAGAGGCATGAGGCCTTGAGACCGAACAGGCGGATATGCTGACGGGCTCGTATTGTGGGAGTAAATGGATGGAAGGAAAGGTTCAACATCGTAGGAGATGAACGTGCCCGTGCCGAGTGCCAAACGGCTACCCCAGAACTGTGATTGCAATTAATACTACTGTAGAAATTGAGATAGGTCAATTCGTACCACTGTCTCGTTCAGGATGACATTGAGAAGGGTTGGTGTATATTGCAGCACGGAAACTGTATTAAAAATGGCACTTTATGAGGACAGACAACCGTTTAAATCAGATATAATTCAACGAGGTAAATGGAAATATGCGAACCGTTGGTTGCTCGTAACATTTGCAGGTGACGATTTCACAAGTGACAGAAAGCTTCGGGTATTAACATCCTTCGTGACGTGTGGGATGGCAAGAAAGTCTTCAAATATCCCAGGTGGAGGCGTGGGGGCATCGTAGAAAAGAAGCTGGGACACTCCAGGCTATAAGTTCCAATTGCCATAAGTATATGAAATCCGAAATCCGCAGAATCCAAAAGCTTGCCTGTCCTAGAAGAAAGTTGTATGTTGTAATAATGCTAGCCTTGGGGTCTTGAACATTGGCGAAAAAATTAGCTGTGGCGGCGGCTACATCTGGGATGTGGGGGGCAGCAATAGTGATCAAGCCACCCTTCCCGTCAATGTGTAAGGGGAATGCCAGGCTTTGGGGGCAAGAGTGCAGACGTACCCATACATCCGTTTGAGGGAAGGTTTTCAGTGTGAACCTCGTTACGATTCCCTGGATTTTGTGGGTCAGTAGCAACCTGTAAATAATCACATATCACGACGAACAAAGTTGTTGAGACCGCCCTGAAATAACAACACAGTAGTTGCGAGTAAAAGCTTGTGAGCGTCGTAGTGTCATCAGAAATATATTGACTCACTTTCAGAGCCTTGAATAGATCAGGATTTGAGTGGGTGACAGTTATTACATTACCATCAGGCCTGACAAGCTCAAAGGCAGTAACAGTGTCAACCGTTAAACCGTACTGGTTGCTTTTCCAAGAGTATCCTGACCAAATCCTTCGTTAGGTGCTGTATTCATGATAGTGCAATAGACGCACCTCCTCCTAAAGTAAAGCCAGCAACACCGACGCCTGTGACCCTACCACCAACAACGTTGACGCCATGTGGCTCAAGCGCAGCATAGACGTCGTCCCAAATGAGACCCGCACCAATAACGGCGGTTTGGGAAGCAGCGTCATAGGTGACTTCGGAAAATCGATACATAGAAATATGAACCCCAGTAGTTGAAGAAAAACCCGGATTAGAAGCATGTCCACCACCTTTCACCTGTACAACTTGCATCAGCTCTCGCTCCGATTTGGGAAAGCATACCAAGTACGAACTGCAAAGGGGGTTCTGGATTCCCCAAGTATATTGAGCTAGACCGTTTGTGTTAACGCACATGCAAATAACGAATCGCTTGAGACCTACAATAATACCAACATCACGAGGTGTGCCGGGTTCTACAACGCAATTGGGGACTTGAGAACTTGAACCGGCCCAATGTGATATACCCTTCACGTAGAGGGGGTGACCTAGATATGGGGTTAGACTGACTGTCTGATGTGGTACGAGTGATTGGCCTACCAGGATAAAACACTTCGCTGGCGGGGGAC
>Ga0247741_1000575_pt1 | contig 20760 bp, 17 predicted proteins | sample UWRJL213509R2_FD_180945 | JGI IMG/M metagenome (GOLD analysis project Ga0247741, IMG submission 180945) | Plant litter microbial communities from Arlington Agricultural Research Station in Wisconsin, United States - UWRJ-L213-509R-2 | ecosystem: Environmental > Terrestrial > Plant litter >... | reverse complement strand
TGTGCGGTTCAATCGGATGAGGGGCAGGCAATATTAAAGTGGTTTGGTTATCCAACAGATCATTTTGAAACCATGCTATTGGTACAGGGCGATAAAACACTGGAAAAATCAAATTCATTTTTAGCTATTTTAGTGCAATTACCTTTCCCCTGGCCCTTAGCAGGTGTTTTAAAAATATTTCCTGCGAGATTTCGCGATTGGTTTTATGACTTGGTTGCATTAAATCGTTATAAGATTTTTGGAAAATATGATGTGTGTATACTCGCAACAGCGGATCATGGAAAAAGATTTTTATGATGTAATCTTTAAGTGACTCCAATATAAATTAAAATCAATCTCTGACCATTTACCCTTTTCTTTTGCTCGTTGATAGGCGGGTCGTTTTTTTATTTCATCCACAAGCTTGCAACTATTTGGATGTGAGGTCTTCGTAATAAATTTACCAGCAAGCACATCAAGCATAAAGCCCATCAAAATATCCGCAGCGGTAAATTGATCACCTGCAAACCATTTATGCGTGCTGAGATGTTGTTCAATAAGATTAGCTTCAATGGCCAGGTTCATATGTAGATACTCGGCATTAATTTTTTTAACAACTGTTGTCGCGATGGGTCTTAAAATAAATGGAGTGCCTTGCGCAATTCTGGCAAACAGTTTTGTCATTGCTAAATAGGGCATGAGAGAAGCTTCAGAAAAATTTTTCCAATACAAATAATTCACTCTTGCCAAGTTATCAGTGGATGGAACAAGGTTATCTTTGTCGTATGTTTCTAACACATAGTCAAAAATTGCTCCTGTTTCCGCTAAGGTCACCGTTTTATCAATTAATACCGGTGCTTTACCTAGAGTGTGCACCTGGTAGAGAGATTCAGCTGCTTGTCGTGTTTTCGTGTTTCGGTCGTGAAAAATAATGGTGTATTCGAGATTCAACTCTTCCAATAACCATATGACACGCTGTGAGCGAGAGTTAGTAAGGTGATGAATATTTATCATTGTAGAGGCATTGAGGCATTGAGGCATTGAGGAATTGATGAATTGATGATTTTGTGTAGAAGTTTATCACCAATCAAAAACTACTTCCTAACTAGAAAAGGCCAATGTACAAAAAAATCATGAATAATTGAGAAATTTCGTGATCTGATTTTCTTGAAAATATAATATTCCGAAAAATTTGTACTTTTAGAAGCTAAGGTTCAGTCAATTTATAGTAAGTATTTAGTCGCCGAAGACACTTTACGTGATCTTTAAAATGAGATTCATCGCGTTTTAGGCCTGCAAACGCGATGAATCGGTATTCTTTTTAATTGCTATTGCTAGAGATTCATACAGCTCGCGTAATAACTTACACTTGCAGGCCAGTCTGAAAATATCCCAATAACGCCAACATCTTTTGCTAACACATCCAACACATTCATCATGTCTCCGTCATTATTTAATGCAGGAGTAATCGTTTGATAATACCAACCTCCCCCGTTTTTAAGCGGACCGTCGCGCTCAAATGACCAGGTAATAATATCGAGTCCTGCGGCTTTCACATTGCGAGCGTAAGTTGAGGGGATAATTTTATTTTTACTATCGAGTGCGACTAATGCCCAAATAGGTGGTGCAACAATTTTTACGCCTTTGGCGGCGAGTGTGCGCAATTCATTTAGTGAAGGAAGTTCATCGGGTGCGTTTGCGTCATCCAGATAAACAGCTTGCTTTCCGAATCTGGGCTCGCGGCTTATCCAATATTGAATATCTTGTAGATCAAATGATTGTGGCCACACATCACGAGGTTGTACACCCGCTTCGTAATACTCATCAATAAGTTGTTGTGCGTAAGCTGCTTGAGTATAAGTTCCTTGATATGGCATAGGCACGCTGGCTGATTTTAATTCCGGTGTAAATTTAACGCCGAGCTTTTTAAATAGTTGAATACTTTCTGCATGACTTAATAGAGTGCCTTTGCTTGCATATAAATCAGTGCGCCAGCTTGGAGTGCCTGCAATATATTCATCAACAGTTGTTGCTTTCGGATTAAATCCATCCATTTTTCCTTGCAAACTTTTGAATTCGGAAAGTGTAATGTCAGTGGTGCAGCAATTTGCTGTTGCAGGTTCACCAGTTAAAGCGTTGGCAGGTGTAAATGGCTGGGTACATTTTTTAGCGAGTGCTGGTATGGATAAAATATTAGTGGTTGTGTGTAAATCACATTGTGAATGACGGCAGACAAGCTGTTTGTCTTTGGTAAATGTTACATCGCACTCCACCACGCCTGCGCCCATTTTAGCTGCAGCTTCATAAGACTCTTTGGTGTGCTCGGGGAATTGTAACGGTGCGCCACGATGTGCAATAGAAAAATCAGTTTTTTTAAACGGGCCGCTCGAACATTGTTGTAATTTTGTTTTGAGCGGACTTGGATCCATATCTTCCACTAGATAAAACGGGCGTGGTCCTAATTGTATTTGCGAATTTATTGGGTGAATGGGAGGCCTATCTTTATCGTGATCTTCATGAGGCCCGTGTAAGCGATTATTATTGTCCGCACTCGCATTGAAAGAGCAGAGCAGGGTGCAAAGCATTAAACCTGTTAAATGGCGTAATTTTAAAAACATAACCTAATTCTCCTGGCTGTGAGTTAAGAGCCGCTACTGCTTTAAACGGTGAGGTTAGGCTAACGTGTGAATGTGAAGATCCTTTGCCAATTTTGTGACAAAACAAAAAACCACCGCATCCGTTGAGGCAAATGCAGTGGCAAAATGAATTCGACCAACTGAAGTTATGGCCATAACTTCAGTTGGTGAAAAAGTAGTTTGGGTTTGTGGATGACCCAAGAATTCAATATGGCGAGTGGTGTTCGCGTATTGAAGTTAATCGCATCGAATCTTCATGCATAAATTTATGCTTTGATAATTCAACGGTATTTGGAAATGTTGTGGAGACATCACCAAACACTAACAAGCATTACTGCCTCGATTCAGTTTCCTTTGAGTAATACTTTCCTTGGTTATCAATTCCTTTGATTAATTCTTGGCAGTAACACTGGCATTCAGAGTTACAGGTTTTTCGTAGGTAAAAGGCTGTAATAATTCGTCGGGTTTACCTTTGCAGGCTTTTGCCAATAACTCCCGGCGTTGAGCAAGCAATAAGCCAATAGCTTCGCTGTGTTGTTCGTCGATGCCGGGAATATTCTCTTCAATTAATTGGGTAATATTGGCGGCAAGTTCTAAATACTTATCGTGTTCTTCTGCGAGTTTTTTGTCTTCAAACATGCTGCCATCCCGATCACAAAGCCATACGGCGACTACCGACATAAATACTTCCTCGTGGTTATACTGTTTTTATGTACAGTATCGGCAAGCGGAGAGCTTGTCAACGGATTTTTCAAGGTGTCCCGTACAGTCTTTGACAATTGCGTGCAAATATCCCCTACTTTTCAAGAGGTTGAATACCTAGACTGATTTTGTTTAAGTTTGCTCGTAAGCAGGTGTTGAAATACCTCGCGGAGCTTTTGTTGAGTCAGGAGTGGTTATGGCAATATCTATGAAAATATTCATCATGCGAATTATTGCTTCGTCTCTATTAAGTTTAATGTGTTCACAGCACATTTCTGCTGCTTCTCCAGGTCAATTTTATGCGGGAATAGAGCTAGGGTCTTCTAGTGTTTTGGGTGATGAATCCGAACGTGATCCTGCGTTTATCCCTAATCAAAAATTTAAAGCGTCAAGTTCCGGATACGGAATTTATTCGGGTTTCCAATTTAATGATTGGTTTGCAGTGGAGCTAGGCTTCAATGATTTTGATCGTGCGAGTCATCGTTTTAAATTTAGGGGCAATGTTTTTTTCCTAATACAACCTAACGATACTCAAACGCTTGATGCTAAAGGTGCTTCGCTATCGGGAGTCTTCAGTTACAAAATCAACTCGAACTTTTCGTTGCTGGGAACGGTTGGAATTGTTGCGATTGATTATGAACTCACGCAATCGGGTGGCTTTTCGCCGCTCACTGGCAGTCTTTCAAAGCGGGGAGATTTTTCAGAACAAGGTTTGGTTTACGGTTTGGGCGCTAAATGCGCTTTGAACGATTCACTGGATTTACGTGCGCAAGTACGACGTAACGAGGCGGGTGATTTTACGCTGGATGTAGCAAGTCTCGGTGTTGAATATAGCTTTTAGCTGCTCAGGAGCGATTTGTCAGGCAAAGTCAGGCGTGGGATAAAAAGTCAGAGCGCTTGAGCATAATCCACGCTGTATCTTCTCTGCCAGACCATGGATAATGCGCGGTCTTTAACCGTCATTAATTTGGGAATCTGTGTGTCTGACTCCGCTCCACTGAACGAACCTCCGCCCAAGCGCAGTTTGCTGCGTTCAAGTGCTATCACCGGCTCCATGACGATGATGTCGCGCGTCACAGGTTTGGCTCGCGATCAGTTGCAGGCGTACTTTCTTGGAGCAGGTAGCGAGGCCGATGCATTTAATGCCGCATTTCGAATTCCGAATTTCTTCCGCCGCTTATTTTCTGAAGGTGCGTTTTCGCAAGCATTTATTCCTGTGTTGTCGGAGTATCGCGCCAAGGGTTCGCAACAAGCCTTAAAGAATTTGATTGATCGCGTCGCCGGCTGCTTGGGTTCAACGCTCATTGTGGTCACGATTTTAGGTGTTGTTGGCGCACCTGTTTTGGGGGCTGCTTTTGCTCCCGGCTTTAGGTCCGACCCTGAAAAATTCGATTTATACACGTCGCTTATCCGCATCATGTTTCCTTATTTGATGTTGATTTCCCTCAGCGGATTTATGGGCGCAATTCTTAACAGTTATGATCGCTTTGCCCTGTCTGCATTTACGCCCGTATTGCTGAACATAGTGTCTATCTTTGCAATGCTAGTTGTCGCCCCCATGATAGGGTCAGTACCTTTCGCGCTTGCGTGGAGCGTGTTGTTGGCGGGCGTTTTATCCATGGCGTTTCAGGCTCCGCATCTGAAACGAATGCATTTGTTGCCCGCACCGAAAATTGATTGGAAAGACCCAGGGGTTCGGCGCATTTTGGCATTAATGGCGCCTGCTATTTTCGGTGTGTCTATTAGCCAAATTAATACGCTGGTTGACTCTATTGCTGCATCTTGGCTACCGGAAGGCAGTATTACCTGGCTCTATTATTCGGATCGGCTGGTGGAGTTGCCGTTGGGTATTTTCGCGGTGGCGATTGGTACAGTCATTATGCCGAGCCTGTCGCGATTGCATGCGACGGATTCGATAGAGGCTTTTAGCAAAACTCTGGATTGGGCGATGCGCATGATTGTGTTAATCGCTTTGCCAGCAACATTGGCCTTAGTGATTTTGGCCAAGCCGGTTATTTTTACGCTTTTTCAGCATGGTAAATTTGATCAATATTCGGCAATCATGTCGTCATACAGTCTGCAGGCTTACGTGTTGGGTTTATTGGCATTTATGTTAATTAAAGTTCTTGCGCCTGGTTATTTTGCTCGACAAGATGTTAAAACCCCGGTCAAAGTTGGGATGATTGCGATAGGCTGCGGCATCACGCTAAAAGCAATTATCGTTTATCCCTTGCACAATCTTTGGCAAATTGGTCATGTTGGCTTGGCAATTTCTACGGCATTTGCTGCCTATGTGAACGTGATTTTGCTGTATCGCGGTTTGCGCAAGCGTGATGTCTACGTACCATCTGCTGGCTGGTTGAAAATCTGGCTGCGTTATGGCTTGGCAAATGCGCTCATGGTGATCGTTCTGGTTGCGGGCTCTTACTATCTTGATGGCTGGGCCCACTGGGGTATTGTTGAACGCGTGCTTTCCTTGCTAGTGCTTTGTGTAGCAGGTGGTTTGTCCTACATCATCGGGTTAGGTATTGCGGGTTTTAGACCAAAAGATTTTCGCGCCCCACATTAACAGCAGGGAGCATGGCTCCTGTATACTTCTCGCCCTTTAAATACGGTTAACAGGTAACCCAAAGTCGTGTACTTAGCGCAACGAGAATTTATTCGCGGATTGCATAATCTGCGCCCTGAACACAAAGGTTGTGTAGCAACGATTGGTTCCTTCGATGGTGTTCACCTCGGGCACCAGGCTATTTTGCGCCAGCTAATTCAGGTGGCTCGCGAGAAAAATTTACCAGCGGTAGTCATCGTATTTGAACCACAGCCGCATGAGTTTTTTGCGGGCGATAAAGCGCCCGCACGTTTGATGCGTATGCGCGAAAAATTGGAAGCCCTGTGGGCTGCTGGCGTTGATAAAGTGTTGTGCTTGCATTTCAACCAAGAGTTGCGCAGCCTTTCTGCAGAGCAATTTATTGATCGGGTTTTGGTACAAGGTTTAGCGATAAAACATTTAGTCGTCGGCGATGATTTTCGCTTTGGTTGTGATCGCAAAGGTGACTTCGCATTGCTGCAAATTAAAGGCGCTGAACTTGGTTTCGAGGTGACAGATACACACACGTTAGAGATTGATGGAAAACGTGTAAGCAGCACTCGCATTCGTCACCTACTTGAAGCCGGTGATTTTGCAGAAGCTGAAAAGCTATTAGGCAAACCCTACGGTATTTATGGTCGTGTCGTTTACGGCAAACAACTTGGTCGTCAATTGGGTGTGCCAACGGCAAATGTGGATCTGCGTCGATATCGTTCTCCATTGCATGGCGTGTTTGCGGTAACCGCAATTTTTAAAGACGGAACACAAGTACAAGGTGTCGCGAACATTGGTGTGCGTCCAACTGTAAACGGTTTAAAAAAACCGTTACTGGAAGTGCATTTGTTTAATTTTTCGCGCGATATTTATGGTGTTGTTATCGATGTAGTATTTCGTCATAAATTACGCGATGAACAAAAATTTGCATCACTTGATGAATTAAAAGCGCAACTACAAACCGATATCAGCCAGGCAAAAGCATTTTTTAATCCTTAAGTTTGAAGAGGCTTTTATGGGCGGAATCTGGGAACAAATCGGTGCGACAATCGCATCAGAATTTTCTGACTTAAAAGATGTAACAGAATTAACGCGTGTGAGTTTGCGCTTATTAATGGCGGCATTGCTGGGTGGATTACTTGGCTTTGAGCGTGAACAGCGCGGTAAGTCAGCGGGTGTTAAAACGCACATGTTGGTTTGTATTGGCGCTGCATTATTTGTATTAATTCCACAGCAAGCAGGTGTAATCGCTGAAGCTGATTTAAGCCGCATCATGCAAGGGATTATTTCTGGTATTGGTTTTCTCGGTGCCGGTGCGATTTTAAAAGGCGATGCTGAAAAAGATCTTAAAGGTTTAACTACTGCAGCGGGAATTTGGTTGACCGCAGCCATAGGTGTCGCAGCAGGGTTAGGGCGCGAATCATCCGCCATTCTTTGCACACTCTTGGCGTTGGTAGTGTTGGTGACTATTCCAAAAATGGCTGGTTTGATCGGCCGCAAAGACAACTCATAACTTAAATTTCAAATATATAGTGTAGATAAGTTGACCGTGATGACAGATTACAAAGCAACATTGAATTTACCAAACACCGATTTTGCGATGAAAGCAAATTTGGCTCAGCGTGAGCCGGAAATGCTTAAGCAATGGCAAGCAAATAATGTGTATCAAAAAATTCGCGCCGCACGTGCAGGTCGTGAACAATTTATTTTGCACGATGGCCCGCCCTACGCGAACGGTGATATCCATATTGGTCACGCGGTTAACAAAATCCTCAAAGATATTATTGTTAAGAGCAAAACGCTCAGCGGTTTTGATGCGCCTTACGTTCCAGGTTGGGACTGTCATGGTTTACCTATTGAACACAACGTTGAGAAAAAACTTGGCAAAGCCGGTGATAAAGTTGATGTAAAGACATTTCGTCAAAAGTGTCGCGAATACGCTGCGAAACAAGTTGAAGGGCAGAAAGCCGACTTCATTCGTTTAGGTGTATTAGGGGATTGGGATAAACCTTATCTCACTATGGATTTTAAATTCGAAGCCGACATTATTCGTTCACTTGGAAAAATCGCTAAGAATGGACATTTACACAAAGGTTTCAAGCCAGTGTATTGGAGCGTTGTGGGTGGCTCTGCATTGGCAGAAGCGGAAGTTGAATATCAAGATAAAACATCTTTTTCGATTGATGTTAAGTTTTCATTTGTCGATCAAGTGGCAATAAAAAATGTTATAGAAAATCTTGAAGGCGAGGGCGATATTGCTCTTGTCATCTGGACAACTACACCTTGGACTTTGCCTGCAAACCAGGCTGTAAGTGCGAGTGCTGAGGTTGATTATGTTCTGGTTCAACTTGAAGATTCTCGTTTGTTAATTGCCGAAACTCTGGTTAGCAATGTTTTAGGTCGTGCAAAAGTTGGCGAGCATAAAATCGTTGGTCGCGTGAAAGGCGCTGCGCTGGAAAATTTAAAACTACAGCATCCATTTTACAATCGCCAGGGTCCAATTTTATTAGGCGATCACGTAACAACCGATGCCGGTACTGGCTTTGTACACACTGCGCCCGATCACGGCGCGGACGACTTTAGTGTTGGTGTTAAATACGGAATCGGTACGCTCAATTACATCGACGACAATGGTTACTATCGTCCAAACGTAGAATTTTTTGCGGGCGATCACGTTTACAAAGTCGATGAAAAAGTTATCGAATTATTAATCGAAAAAAATGCATTACTTGCGCAAGGTAAAATTACGCACAGCTTTCCGCATTGCTGGAGAACCAAGACTCCATTAATTTTCCGTGCGACACCACAATGGTTTGTCAGCATGAGCAAAAATAATTTGCGCGATCAAGTTGCGAAAGCAGTTGATAGCGTGCAATGGGTTCCGGATTGGGGCAAAGCACGTATCGATGCAATGCTCGCCACATCTCCTGACTGGTGTATTTCCCGTCAGCGCACCTGGGGCGTGCCAATCGCATTATTTGTTCACAAAGAAACGCAAGAGTTGCATCCAAAAACATCCGAACTAATTGAAGCGGTCGCGAAAAAAGTTGAACAAAGCGGAATTGATGCCTGGTTTGATTTGGATCCAAAAGAATTGCTCGGCGCTGAAGCAGAACAATATTCAAAAGTTACCGATACGTTGGATGTGTGGTTTGACTCAGGCGTTACACACTATGCAGTGCTTGAACAGCGTGAGGGTTTGCGTTTCCCCGCCGATTTATATTTGGAAGGTTCGGATCAACATCGCGGTTGGTTCCAATCATCACTGAAAACATCCATGGCGATGAACAATGTTCCACCTTATAAAACCGTATTGACTCATGGTTTTGTTGTAGATGCGCAAGGTCGCAAAATGTCGAAATCCATCGGCAACGTAATCCCACCGCAAAAAGTGATGAATGATTTGGGGGCAGATGTTTTACGTCTTTGGGTTGCTGCCACAGATTTCAGTACAGAAATGAGTGTGTCCGACGAAATTCTAAAACGCACTGCGGATTCTTATCGTCGTATTCGCAATACTGCACGTTTTATTTTATCGAATCTCAGCGGATTTAACCCGGCGACGGATGCAGTAGCTATTGAAAATATGCTGCAACTTGATCGCTGGATCGTTGGCCGCACAGCGGAATTGCAAAAAGAAATTATCAATGCGTATGACTCTTATCAATTGCATTTAATTTATCAAAAGCTGCATAACTTTTGTGTTGTGGAGTTGGGCGGTTTTTATCTCGATATCATTAAAGATCGCCAATACACCACAAAAGGTGATTCGCTTGCGCGCCGTTCCGCACAAACTGCATTGCAGCATGTCATTGAGGCAATGGTGCGCTGGATTGCGCCAATCTTAAGTTTTACCGCTGATGAAATTTGGCCAACAATTGCCGGAACGCGTGATCACAATGTATTCCTTACAGAATGGTATAAATTACCTGAAGTTTCAGCGGATACATTTAGCGATAGCTACTGGGAATTAATTGCGCAAGTCAAAGACGCTGTGAACAAAGTGCTTGAAGCCAAACGTGGTTCAGGTGAAGTTGGCGGATCTTTAGGTGCAGAAGTAGTTTTATATTGCGATGAAAAATTGAAAACGGAATTGCAAAAACTCGCTAATGAGTTGCGATTTGTGTTGATTACATCGACAGCTGAAATTCGCACTTTGGATGATAGAGCATCTGTAGATAATCAAGGTGAGATAACAGATGTTTCCGGCTTATTCGTTGCGGTGAAAAAATCTGATCATCCAAAATGCGCGCGCTGCTGGCATCATCGCGCGGATGTAGGAACAAACAGCAAGCATCCAGAAGTTTGTTTGCGTTGCGTAGAGAATGTCGATGGTGCTGGTGAAGTGAGACATTTCGCGTAATAAAGTGGCAGCATTTTAAGAAAGGAAAAACCATGCGTAATTTAACCTTAGGCCCGGGTACTCGTGTTACCTTACATTTTGCATTGCGTATGCAGGATGGAGAATTAATTGATTCAAATTTCGAAAAGGAGCCAGCAACTTTTACTGTAGGTGACGGAAATTTGTTACAAGGTTTTGAGCAAGCAATTTTTGGTTTACAAGAAGGTGATCGTAAAACTATGGTCATTAAGCCTGAGCATGGTTTTGGTCAGCGCAATCCAAATAATGTTCAAGAAATTCCTCGTGGGCAATTTGAGGCTGGTTTGCAGTTAGAGGAAGGCTTGGTTTTATCGTTTGCGGATGCACAAAAAACCGAATTGCCTGGCGTTGTGAAAAGATTTAACGATGATGTAGTCACGGTAGACTTTAATCACCCACTTGCGGGTCGCGATATTGTTTTCGAAGTGGCAATATTAAAAATTGAACCTGCCCAGGTCCATTAATTAGTATTTCAAATTGCTAATTAAATTGCTGTAAATATTTTTGCTTAAATAAATAGGTATGTCATGACGGAAATTAAACTCGCCAATCCTCGCGGCTTTTGCGCCGGTGTTGATCGTGCAATTGATATCGTGAATCGCGCACTCGACGTGTTTGGTGCACCTATTTATGTCCGTCACGAAGTTGTTCACAATAAGTTTGTTGTTGATAGTTTGCGTGAGCGGGGGGCAATTTTCGTCGAGGAAGTGAGTCAAGTTCCAGACGATGTCATTTTAATTTTTAGTGCCCATGGTGTTTCAAAAGCGGTACGTAAAGAAGCAGAAAATCGCGGCTTACAAATTTTCGATGCAACTTGCCCATTAGTAACTAAAGTCCACATAGAAGTTGCCCGCTACAGTCGCGAGGGGCGTGAATGTATTTTAATTGGCCACGAAGGTCACCCCGAGGTTGAGGGAACTATGGGGCAATATAATAATAGTAGGGGCGGCGAAATATATTTAGTTGAAGATGAGTCGGATGTTAATTCCTTGCAAGTCAAAAATCCTGATGCATTAGCCTATGTAACACAAACAACTCTGTCCATGGATGACACTGCAAAAGTAATTGACGCGTTGCGTAAAAAATTCCCAAATATTAAAGGTCCACGCAAAGACGACATTTGCTACGCAACAACAAACCGTCAGGACGCCGTACGCCAATTGGCTCTTGAATGCGATTTGGTTTTAGTTGTAGGTTCACCAAATTCCTCCAATTCAAATCGCTTGCGAGAATTAGCTGAACGTTGTGGAACAGAAGCTTATTTAATTGACGGGCCCGATGATATTAATCCAATCTGGATTAATGAAAAAAAATCAATCGGTATCACAGCAGGTGCATCCGCACCTGAAGTATTGGTTAAGCAGGTTATAGAAAAATTACAAGCATGCGGCGCAACCATACCAAAAGAAATGGATGGCACTCCTGAAACAATAAGTTTTTCTCTGCCAAAAGCGTTGCGACAATAAATTAATTCTGAGAGCCCTACTTAATATCTAACGTTTGGCTTCACATTCTCGTTCGGTTATATCACTCTTCCGAACACGACCTCCGCGCGCTAGAGTTAATTCATATCCAGCTCCTTTGGCTTCCGGGCAAATAGTAAAAGTTCCCGCCTGGAATGCACCGCCTGTTTTGCCGTGAGCTTTTAAAGCCTCACCTGTTCCAACGAAAGAAACATAGTTTTGGACAGGCTCAGTGGTACTGATACGAACACCACTAAGCTTGTCATTCAGTTTTATAACATCTTCATTAAGTTCGCGAACCCCGTTGTTATTTTTATCGATAAAAATTTCCCAGCCGTCATGCCAGTTTGCTTGTTTAACTATGGACGCACGAGTGTTAGAAAAAACAGCTTGGCCGCGCGTAAATTGCAATGCTTCCTGCAAATTTAACGTTGCAGTTTTAACGCGGGATTGTTGAATCTGATTAAAGAAATTCGGCAGGCCAATTGTTAACAAGATTGCAGAAATGGAAATGGTGGTGAGTAGCTCAATAAGAGTAAAGCCAGAAGAACGCATAGTGTCCCCTCCATGGAAATTATTTAATTAATTGAGAGGCTTTAAAGCCGCTCATTCATCCTTGATGACCACATATCAGAAGATAGATACGGCCATAAATCACCTGTGTTAAGGTTTGGTTAATATAATCGCTACCGAAAGTTTCGTCTAGACGCATAAATAGATATCAGTGAGTAATGCATCATGTTTAAAAAACAAAAAGCGTTCACGTTAATCGAGCTAGTGATAACGCTTGTAATTATTGGAATAGTTCTCGGTTTGGCAATGCCAAATTTTACCAAGCTAATTACTAATAATAGTTCACTTGCATTGGGTGGTGATTTGGTTGCAGCCATCAACTTTGCTCGTCAGGAGGCGGTGAAACGTGGAAAGCGAGTTTCGCTCTGTCCCTCTATTAATGGCGAAACGTGTTTAACAAGTGCCGATTGGGCTAAAGGTTGGATGGTTTTTGAAGATCAAGCTGCGTCGGATGGGGTCGATCCTGTTATAGATTTAAACATTCCAATAATACGTCAGTGGACTGATCTAAATAAGAAAGCGGTTATCACTGCGACAGCATCGGCTGCTATCGGTTATGTGCGTTTTACAGGCAACGGCATGCTTGCACGCACAAATAATACTGACGTATCGCCTCGAGTATTTGTAGTGTCTGTGACTGGTTGTACGGGACAATCTAAAAGTACAGTTACGGTTGGATTGGCGGGAATGAATAACTTAACTAAAACAGCATGTCCTTAGGTAGGAGGATTTATTGATGAATTTACCAAAATCACAAGCTGGCTCCACGCTGATTGAAATTGCCGTTACGGTGTTAATTTTAGCAACGTCTTTGCTCGCAATGGCCACTTTGCAAACTCGATCATTACAGTTTAATCAAGCCGCTTACATGCGTTCTCAAGCAAATATACACGCGTACGATATTGCAGATCGAATACGCAGCAATCGAGGTAAAGATGCCGCCAACATTGCTGGTTACACGGCTGATTACACGGCAACTCCAGGTGGGAACAGCTTGGCTATTACGGATGTCGCTACATGGCGAGCAAATATAAATCGTGATCTTCCTGGTGGGCAAGGGAAAATTGACTGCACTCTTGCTACTCATATATGCGTGCTTTCTATTAAATGGGACGATGAGCAATTATTTGGCGCTTCCACAGCCTCAAATACTGAAGCGAAAACAGAACTGATTTACTCAACGTCGATATGAGTGTGCAAAAATGATGTTAAAACAAAAAGGTCTTTCGCTCGTAGAGTTGTTGATTTCCATTACGCTAGGTTTGATTTTATTAACGGGCGTGATGAAAGTTTTTTTATCCAGCAAGACTGTTTTTTCAACTCAACAGGCTCTGTCGCGTATACAAGAAACTGGGCGTTTGGCGGTTGATTTTATGTCGCGCGATATACGCATGGCTGGATTCATGGGGTGCGATTCAAACCCTATTAAAGGCCAAAATAAAAATATAACCAACACATTAAATACGCCTGACGATTTTAGATTTAAATTTACGGAATATATACGCGGCTACACGGCACCAACAGTGCCTACCGGACTATCCCCAACACCGAAGTCACTCACCGACATTATTGTGATACGCAGTGCCAATGGTAATGGTGTTAAAACCACGACCAACAGTACCGCAACTGGTTTGACCATTGCGGTGGATAGTACAGAGACTAAGGCTTGCGGAACAACAGACCGAATAAGTGGTTTCTGTGTGAATGACACTGCAGTGATAACGGATTGCGTAAAGTCGAGCGTTTTTCAAATAACCGATATTACAGGGGGTGTGGTTTCACATGCAGTTATTAGTGCCACCACTACCACTCCAGGTAATTCCACAGGAGATTGGAGTACGCAGGCAGGTGCAGTATTCAAATCCGGAGCAGAGTTACTATTAGCATCCAATACCATTTATTTTATTGCGACTGGCACGTCTCCCTCCCAGCGCCCAAGTTTATGGCAAAAAATTAATGGTAATCCGCCAGTGGAGCTCCTGGAGGGTGTCGAGAACATGAGCGTCCAGTACGGAATTGATAACGCCGGTTTCGATTTGATTCCAGATATATATAAAAAGGCAGCAGGTGTAGATTCAACTCCTGCTGATTGGGATAGGGTTGTATCAGTGCGCATTGAGCTTTTGGTGGCGAGTATCGAAGATAACGTAACCTCTGAAGTACAAAAATACACGTTTAATGGCGCTGAAAATGATCCTGGTGATCGTCGTCTACGTCAGGTATTTACCTCTACGATAGGTATTCGGAGTCGTTTGGAGTAATGCTCCAAATCCACTTGACGTAGTAAATATTCAGGTATGAGGTTTTTATGAATTTTCAATTTAAATCGCCAATGAAGGAAAACGGTGCAGTCCTTATTATTGGTTTGATAATGATGTTACTGCTCACTGTTATTGGGCTAGCGTCTATTCGCGGCAGTGACTTGCAAGAACGAATGGCGGGCAATATGCGTGATCGAAATTTGGCTTTTCAGTCAGCTGAGGCTGGGCTTAGGACTGGTGAGTTGAAGAGCTTTGGGTTAACTGGCGTAGCCGTACCTAACGCGAACGGATATTTTGATAATTTGAATCTTAGTTCAGTGATAAAGCGCCCAGCCTTATGGGGAAAAACGGATTGGGAGGCAGCTACAAACAGTATCAAATTGGCCGACAGTACTATTTCGAACGTTGCAGACCAACCGCGTTATGTAATTGAAAAAATTGTTGTCCCTTTTGATACTGCAAACCAGGGCGGTGGCATCGATGCCGGTAGCCCGCAGGAGGACAAATTCTTCTACCGGGTAACGAGTCGCGGGGTAGGCGGCACTACTGATACTGAAGTGGTTTTGCAATCCACCTCTATCGCTAATTAATATTTATGGAGCTCGCCATGCAACGCACAATTGATCGTGTAAATAAACTCATTACAGCGGGTGCTTCGATAATCTCCGCGGTGTTGCTGCTGGGAGCCGCATCTCAGGTAGGCGCTGGTGAACCTGCGCAAAAACCCGTTTTTTTGTCGGGGCAGGTTCAACCTTTGTTAATGCTGAATATGTCTAAGGATCATCAACTCTACTTCAGGCTTTACGATGATTATGCAGATATCACCGACTCGAACGGTCTCTCCATTCCAGACGGCAATGCCGATATAACCTATGTGCATGCCTACAATTACTTCGGTTATTTCGATAGCAATAGATGTTACACCTATAATGGTGATCCTAAGAATGTTACCGTTACAGCGCGCTTTGAGCCATCGACTGTCGCGAGTAAAGACTGCACAGGTATGTGGAGCGGTAATTTTTTAAATTGGGCTACCATGACTCGTATAGACGCAATTCGTAAGATCCTTTACGGGGGCAGGCGAGTTGTGGATTCAACAACTGAAACTGTGCTTGAGCGTTCCTATTTGCCGAATGATACTCATTCATTTGCAAAATTTTATAAAGGACCGGATTTGTCGAAGGTGGTTCCTAAATCGCTGGTTAGTGCAAGCGGAATCACGTTGTGTAATACCACAGATACTACTGCCACTTATTCACAGAATGCTACTGAGCCACCTCTGATAAAGGTTGCGATAGGCGATTATTCCCTGTGGGCGAATAACGAGCGTTGGCAATGCAAATGGTTAGACCAAGCGAATGGTTCTAATGAGCAAAAAAATGCTTCTAATGGAAATATCCAAGTTAAAGATTCAAATGGAAAACTTTCCTACCCAAGTGGCCTAACTGCCAAAGCCGGTAATCCTTCTTCAGGGGACGTGGGGAACGGTACTTATGTTGCGCGTGTACAAACTTGTGTTAAGGATCTTACTGGTGACGATGAAGGGTGTGCCGCATACGGCGTTACAGCGAAAAAGCCAGTGGGCTTGTTGCAGGAATATGGGAATACGAAATATGGAACCGATAAAAATGGTGCGGTTGTTACCACTAATGTGAAAGAAAAAGCCTCTATTTTGTTTGGTTTGATGACAGGCTCTTATGACACCAGCAAGTCCGGAGGGGTGTTACGTAAAGCCATAGGAACACTTGACGATGAAATTAACGCGGCCACTGGTGAATTCGTCAAGCCGGCGCCAACAGCAAATAGTATTATTAACACTCTTAATTTATTAAAGATATATGGTTACGACGCCACCCCCACTTCTGGGTTGTATATGGGGGGGCCAAGCACAATAAATAAAACATCAGATTGGTATTACGAGCCCAAATTTATTACAGGCAGTGACAATTGCGGGTGGATTGGGTCGAACGGTTTTGAAAACCCTGCTAACAATTACCCTCGCGCGTTTTTTGATAATGATAGATGTAGTAACTGGGGAAATCCGCAGGCTGAAATATATTTAGAGTCTTTGCGTTATTTGGCTGGTGCTGCGAAGCCTAATCCTACATTTGCGGCGAACGATTCAGCATACATAACCGGTTTAAACTCGGTAGCAACTTGGTCTGACCCCATCAATACAAACCTTGACGGCAATTATTGCGCTCCTCTGAACGTATTAATGTTCAATGCGTCCGTGACGTCCTATGATGCGGACGAGTTAAGTCCCACCGCTACGAACCCTGATCCATTAAACTTCCTTAAAGCTATAGGTATAAACGATTTGGCTGCTCTTAGCGCAACCACGGATATTGTCGGTAATGCTGAAGGGATAATAAAGGGAAGTAATTTTTTTGTAGGGAATTCCCCTTCAAGTAATGACGAACTCTGCACCGCAAAAGATGTAGGAAGTCTTTCCAAGATTTCAGGCATATGCCCGGAGGCGCCTCGATTAGAGGGTGGCTATCAAATTGCTGGTTTGGCTTATCATGCTCGCTCCAAGGGAATCAAGTCTCAAGTAATTGCCGAGGTAAACCAGGTGCGCAGAGTGAAAACATTTGCGGTTGCGATGGCGCCGGCAACGCCCAAGGTCACGGTAACGGCTCCAGATGGAAGTGCTTTCACTATCATTCCGGCCTGCCGAAATACATCGACTTATAAGACAAGAGGAATAACTAAGACAGCTAGCAGCTGTGCCATTGTGGATTTCAAAATAGTTTCTCAAACAGCTACTACAGGCACCCTATATGTCGATTGGGAAGATATGGAGCAAGGCAGCGACTTCGACCAAGACATGTGGGGTACAATTAAGTATGTAATCAATCCTACTGCAAAAACTGTAACTATTACTACTTATGTTGCGGCTGATTCCACTGGCAACTCCATGGGATTTGGTTACGTCTTAAGCGGTACTAAAGATCCCGGTTTTAAGGTTTTTTCAGGTATTCACAACTTCGTTTATGACGGAGTCGGATCTGGATGTACAAAGTCTTCCCCCTGCAATACGGCGAATTCTGACGCAACAGTCCAAACAAAAACCTATGAGATAGGGAGTTCCATTTTAGGCAAATCGTTAGATGACCCGTTGAAATATGCCGCTAAATGGGGTGGTTATAGCGATGACTCAGCAACGCCAGAAAGTATCGCTGCGTCAACCCCAACCAATTACTTTTTTGCTACAGATCCGCGAAAATTAAAAGCAAGTATGAGAATAGCATTGGATAACATCTCCAAGGCAGATCAAGCATCAGCGACAGCTGCCTCCAGTTCTACACGTTTGGATTCAGATACGCTGGTTTACCAAGCAGTTTTTAGTAGCACAGATTGGTCAGGTGAAATTTCCGCCTATTCGATTGCGACCGGCTCAACCGCCGGTGATCCAAAATGGAGTACAGACAACACCTTAATCAAGGGCAGTTTGCGCAATATTTATACCTATGATGCGGGCAAGCTTGTTACCTTATCTTCTAAAGATACAACTCCAGTTGTTGCGTTCACCTCATTAAGTACAGGCGCAAATGGCTTACGCGCCAGCCTCAAGGTAAGCGGGGAGCTTGACGAAACCAATGCAACCAAACGGTATAACTGGTTATTGGGTAGTGCGGCAGACGAGATGTCTACAGACGCAACCGGCGCGGTTAAACCTGGAGCACTAAGAGCTCGCACTAAGCTGCTTGGGGATGTCGTCAATTCAACGCCTGCTCTCGCTGGCAAAGATACCCAACATTATGAGGAGCTCCCCACTGCATATGGCTCAGCGAGCTATTCAGATTACGTAACAAAAGGTGCGAAAAGCACTCGCATTCCAGTACTGTATGTCGGCGCTAATGACGGCATGCTGCATGCTTTTAATGCCACGTCCGACAAATTAAAAGGGGGGGATGAAATATTTGCTTACATTCCTCGTGGAGCCTATAAAAAACTGGCAGGACTGAGCGCTGCGGCTTCGTTCGAGCATCAATACATCGTCGATGGCCCTATTACTGTAGGTGATGCCTATGTGAAATTAGGTAATGAGGGCCAGCGAACTTGGCACACTATAATGGTCGGGTCTCAAGGCGCGGGTGGCAAGGGAGTATTCGCCCTCGATGTCACCATTCCCACCTCTCCCAAAGTCATTTTTGATTATAGCGATACGGACTCAGGCAGTTACTCAAGTGATTTAGGTTTTAATTACGGCAAAACATTTATCGTGCCCACTGCTGACGGCAAGTGGAGAGTTATATTTGGAAACGGCGGTAATAGCACTAATGGATATGCCAAAATGATTGCCATAGACATTGAAGACCCCAGCGCTCCTATCATTATCGATACGAAAGCTAAAATGGGTACGGGTACGGGTAATGACAATGGCCTTTCGGGGGTTTCTTTAGTGCCGGACGGTGATGGCATTTATACCTATGCCTACGCAGGGGATTTAATGGGAAACATGTGGAAGTTTGATTTGACAGGCGCGTCTTCAAATTGGAAAGTGGCTTATGGCACTGCCAGTGCTCCGGTGCCATTAATCACTGTCATTGACCCAGCTGGTACAGCACAACCAATCACTGCGGCTCCGACAATTGGAAAAAATGCAGTGAAGCTTACATCCAGTGCGCCCTTAGTTCCTTCGAATATGGTTTATTTCGGAACGGGGAAACTGATCGAATCCGGTGACAAGACGGCGACTCAAATTCAAACTCTATATGGCATTGCGGATTCGGGCACTTTTATTCCTGCATTCGACAAGTCAGATCGTGCGAAGGTACTACACCAGAAGACGATAGCGAGCGAAACGGGTGGGCTTAACGACGGCAAGCGTACTATTGCCAACGACAAAACCACGGATTCAGGATTGGCGGTAGATTGGAATGGTGTCAAAGGCACAGTGAAACGAGGTTGGTTTTTAGATCTGCAATTCGGCTCTACTGCAACCGGCGAACGGATAATTGCTAAACCTTTACTACTTTATGATCGAGTGATAATTAATACTTTCATCCCTTCGCCTTATCAGTGTGGTTTCGGTGGCTCAGGGTGGCTAATGGAGTTGACGGGTGTTGGCGATAAATTCATAGGCTATGACTTGTTAGGAGATAATGGCAATCACATTCTTGATAACGTTATCTTAGGCAACTTAATCGCAATTTTTGATACCAAAAAAGTTGATATTGTAGGAAGCGGACTGAAACCTGGTAATGATGAAAAAGGTTCGATAAAAGGTTTTTTAAAGGATAAACCCTCAAGTGCTTATGGCCGCATGTCATGGCGTCAACTGAAGTAGGATTGAATTATGAAAAAAACAAATCTAGGTTTTTCATTGATTGAGGTGATGATTGTTGTGGCTATCGTCGGCATCTTAGCTGCTATCGCTTACCCTGCTTATATGAACCAAGTTCTAAAAAGCGGGCGCTCTGATGCGAAAGTAACGTTGAGTGACGCAGCGCAGCGCATGCAACGATGCTTTACAGAGCAGAGTACTTATAAGCCGGTAGCGCCAAGAACTTGCGATATTGTAACTAAGGCAACGGCCGGCATTACATCTGAAAACGGTTTTTATACTGTTAAATTAGATTCAGCTACTCATACTGCAACTGCGTATAGGCTTATTGCAACAGCGGTGGGCACGAAAGTGCAGGCGAAAGATACGAAGTGTCGTTCTTTCATATTAGATCAAAAAGGCAAGAGGCAGGCATGGACTAATGCTGACGGCACTGGAACTGATAATACAACTGAATGTTGGTAGTTTTAAAAACTAAAAATCCCGCTTCGGCGGGATTTTTTTATTCATCATCTAATCCCAATTTCTGCAATCTATAGCGTAGCGAGCGAAATGTAATTCCCAATTTTTTCGCTGCGAGGGTTTTGTTCCAACGCACTTTTTCTAATGCGTCGCACAAAATTTCTTTTTCTACATCTAATAAATAATCATCTAACGACGAATATTCTGCGCAACGGGCGGGGTAGTCTATGCGGTTGTTTCTGTTTTCTGCATTAAGTTGGGTGGGATTTTTAAAGTTAATAGTTTCAGCTTTTTCAAAGGGAACAAATGAATTTGCGTCAGTTTGCAGTTGCAAATCACCCGAGTCTATTTCTTCGTTTTCACACAAAGTAAAAGCACGCTCAAGAATATTTTCGAGTTCGCGAACATTGCCGGGAAAGTGATAACCAT
>Ga0247741_1000574_pt1 | contig 20766 bp, 15 predicted proteins | sample UWRJL213509R2_FD_180945 | JGI IMG/M metagenome (GOLD analysis project Ga0247741, IMG submission 180945) | Plant litter microbial communities from Arlington Agricultural Research Station in Wisconsin, United States - UWRJ-L213-509R-2 | ecosystem: Environmental > Terrestrial > Plant litter >... | reverse complement strand
GTACCAATGTTGTGGCCTGTCTAGGTACAAATGCTCGAGTCTCACCGTGAAATTCCAATTACGAACATTCTGCAGAACAATGGGTTGTCGTCAGATTCAAACCAGAGCCTAGCTTAGACAAACAAGTGAATCTCATACCTGCGATCTAATAGTAACGACCCTCCGCTGCCCTCTCCAACTGGGGCTGATTGTCTGGTAAATTCCGTCTCAGCCACGCTAGTTGACGCATACTGTGGGCTGCTGCAGTGTACTCCATCGAGTCATTGAATGGGATATCTTCCACCTTCTCCCAAGTGCCAACAGCCTCCAACGCCCATGCTTCCGCGGTCCGTACCACCTCTTTCCAGACATCTTTCAGATACGCAATCCAATCCGGATGGAGGTTGATATTGCGTCCAGAAGGGCTTGGGTGTTCGAATTGCTCTAGGTGCGAAACGTCCAAATAGTCCCTTTCATAGTTCTTGGCTGCCTGGAAGACTTTCCCTCTCAAGCTCTTCCGCTCGTCCAAAAGCAACCATGTCCCTCTACGAACATAGATACCAGGTATATATTCCGCCGTCCTGTTTTGTGCGTCGCTATAGATGAACGCCGATACCTGCGGAAAGCTCATCCACATTGTACCCGGTAACACCTGAATATCGTCCGCATATTCCCCAGAGTAATCCTTGCGAGGGAGGCCTGGCCATATGTTCGCAATGACGGCTCGAGCAGGCCATTCAAGAACCCACAACCGGAAATCTTCTGGCAGCGAGGGGTATTGGGTGAGTAACCGATTGATATGGAGCTGCCGATTGAATTGGGGCTTGAGGTTTGCGAGTAGCCATGAACGTGTTTTCAGAAACCATGGAGAAGCGACGAGTTCGAAGTACAAGTTGAACATGCTCTGTCGAGCAGGGAGTTTATTAGCGGCGAGAACTAGGGTGCGCCATTCCGTGCAGATTGCACGAGAGCGAATGAGATCTTGCAGCTCAAAGTAGAAAAAGATCCTGAGGAGAAGTTCGGTGGGAAGCGTAGAGTACATGGTGGTCATCATGCGACTTCACATTTGCACGTGCAGGTTTACTAGAGAACAATTCGGGGGTATGCATTACGTAGTCCATATACTGACAATGGCAGCTTGAGTACTGGCCATTCAGGAACCCACAGCCGGAAGTGTTCTGTTCAGCAACCAATTGACAGGAAGGCACCGGTTGAATTGAAGAAGTCGCGAAGAGACATTGCATTTAAATACTCTGATACAATTATGGGTATACATCTATGGAACATCTATATATCACAGTCCAGTCGCAGCACTAACAGCCTGCAACACATCCTCCACCAAATCCTCCGTCTCCTCCACACCAACGCTTAACCGAACGAGGTTATCCCCAATCCCCAATAACGCTCTCTCAGCAGGAGGTATGCTCCCATGTGTCATCTGCGCCGGATGCTCTGCCAGACTCTCTACACCACCCAACGACTCCGCCAACGTGAACAGCCGCGTCGATGTTAGGAACCTATCAGCTTCCTCTTTACCTCCGCGTATCCTGAACGAGATCATCCCGCTGAATGGGAACCCATCAGCGGGGACATGGTCGCCTTCTTCCGCGCCGATGAACTTGCGAGCGGAGGTGCTCAGAACGCGCCACGCGAGCTCGTTCTTCCTCCTCGACGCCTCCGTCCTGCCTGGTAACCCGGGGTAGATCACCTCCTCGACACCCTCAGCCGACTCGAGCGCCTTGGCTACAGCGAGCGCGTTGATCCCATGCTGCTTCATCCGGAGATGCAGCGTCTTGGCTCCTCGTTGCGCGAGCCACGAGTCGTACGCACTGGGTACCGCCCCGATGGCGTTCTGCAGGAATCGGAGCTTGTCTGCCAGTGCAGCGTTGGATTCGGGGAGAATTAGGGCTCCCATCACGACATCAGAGTGCCCGTTGATGTATTTGGTGAGAGAGTGCAGGACTATGTCTGCCCCGAGGAGGAGTGGCGACGAGTAGAATGGAGAGAGGAAGGTATTGTCGACTAGGACGATTGGCCGGGAAGGGTGGGTATGTGCGAGGTGGGCGATGCGTTTGATGTCTATGAGGCGGAGCGTGGGGTTTGTCGGTGATTCTATCCATATGAGCTGAAGAAACTGGTCAGCTACTGTGCACTCTCACGAAATGATACCGACATACCTTGGTGTTCTCTCGGAAGGACGAGACGATCTCGTCATCGGTCGCATTCTCTAGATCTAGGAATGTAGCTTCCAGTCCTTGATTCTCGGCAGCTACGCGGCGAATGTATCTGAATGTCCCGCCATACACGTCGTTGACGCTGACGATGTGCGCATTAGGACCCAACGACTGCAGGACGGTGGCTGTCGTCGCGGACCCCGATGCGAATGCTAGGGCATGAGCACCACCGCCTTCTAGAGAAGCGAGGGTGCTTTCCAGGGCGTTTCTGTTCGGGTTTCCAGAACGCGAATACTCGAAGCCCTGTTTATACAGTTAACCCACTGGTATTTGTCGGTGGAATTGGAACCATACCTTATGAACGCCAATGGCCGACTGCTTGTATGTTGTGCTGAGCGAGATTGAAGGAATGACGGCGCCCGTCTCCTCGTTCGGCTCTGAGCCTACGTGGATAGCTCGAGTCCCGAAACCATCAACTCGTTTCTTCAGGCTGTTGACATTGTGGTGAAAACCGTTTGTCTGAGCGCCGTTTGTATATGTGACGTCTAGTGCGGGAGACATGATGACTCTGAGGGGGAATAATGCTGATAATGAAAATTGACCATCGTCGTAACGGGCTTTTATGAACGTTCGGTAGAACTGGCCATTGCAAATTATGGCGAGCTTTTGCTGACGGAGCGCCACGTGCTGTTTTGGGAAAGTTTCGGCACCGCAAATAGCATCGCCGGTCCGGCGAGAGATCACTAAGCGCTTACTTATCAAGACGCACACCGCGATGGGCCCGAGTCCGTCGCCACCACAGCTTGACGTATATCTGTCAGCCCCGTTTATTACAGTTCACCGAGATGAGCTATTTAATCTCCATTACCTTACGGGATTGTTTACCATATTCATGAATGGTGATTCTCGATTCGAAGCTCCATTATGTGTTGTAATGAATAGATCTGGAAGCATCATCTGATAAAAAGAATGCAAGGAAACCACGGAATGTGGAGTTCCGGCGTAGGTACGTCGACGATCTTCTGGGGTCTCTCTTACAAGGCGATTTGTTAAGTATCCAGAATTTCCGACGTTCATCTCATGATGCTCTACTGAATGACCACTGATCCATATCATCAAACGCACCTGTAGTGAGGCTAATTGTGCATAACCCAGCACTACCTCCTTTAATGTTAGTCAGAGCTGAGCAGAACATTCGCCAACAAGATTAGATATCATAAGAGCGCGTAGTATTAGCGATGGTTAGGATCACCCCGGTCATAATTGCACTTAATCGGCAGGGTATTTCCGGGATTGAATATGGACATTGGAGGGCTTGACAGGTCGTCACGAGTGTGGATTGAAATGGCAAGAGTAGCTCAATGGAGATGCAGCGGGCGATTCTGACAGGAACTACGGCGAGGGCGCTTAATATATGGTATTGATTTTGAAATTGAATATGGAGATCAATACGCAATTGACATCCCACATATGTGCAGGCCATACGTATCAAGAAACTCGTGATGCATACTCGAGTATCTTGAATATCAGTGCATCAAATCGGCTCCCCATAGCAATCAGAGGCGTCTGGAATTATCGGGGATATCAGTGTCCCATATCGAAACGGAGGCAGATACTGGTCAAGAGCAATAGTTTGAATTGATAGTGACGACTGCATGAGAGAGACATCAACCCCTTTCTATCATCCTGCCTGCTCTTGGAAGCAGAAGAAGGCGGCCACTTCCCACCGATGGATTCCCATACTTCTCTGTGGAAACGGCAACCTTCATACACAATTCCAAGTTCAGGTTTGAACCTGATGTAAATGCCGATAGAAACCTAAAATCCTAATGACGTCCCCCCCTACTCGGAGATGGTCCGATCCGAGTCAACTGACCTCAGCGCAAATCAAATATTGACAGTGACGATTTCTGTATTCTCTGCATGATGCCCGTCAACCCAAATTCAACCTTAACTTGTGCGGTCGTCAAACTTCTCTGTTTGGGTCCACATTAGAATGCATCGGAATATGCTAGGTCGGTCGAACGGACGCGTCTGTCATTTCTCATTCTCACAGAAACCGTGATCCGGGACGAAAAATCCTTCAAAGGTGCATGGAACCCATTAAACCACTCATGAGCCAATTGGGGTGGTGATCCTGGATACTGTAATCATGTCACCTACTACTTATGGGCGGCAGTATCGTGCTCAGGAGGTATTGGTGGTACAGAAAGCTTTTCACGAAATGAGTGCTCTACAGTGCAAATTTAATATTCTTTTTAATAATCTTCAATAGTGTGAAAATCCGCCTCAAATATCACATAGTGTATGGTTTTAGGGGCTAGTCATCACTGATTTGTCGACGCGTCATTAAGTCACGTGATGGAATTTACCTTTCATTTCGCTCATACAATTTCGTTCTCCTCTGCCGCGTCAGAGCTGTAGTATAGGGCGATATTTCAGGGTGAAGCACGGCAGCTATATTGGATTCGACCCCTGAAGAATTTTAAGGGATACAACAACAGAAAACCAGAAGGTGCAAAAGCCTGGCAATCAATCCATCTCCAAAATATCAGGAACAAGGCCCTCGACATTCGGTATGATTCGCGGTATGATTTGAATGCGATCGAATGGCGAAGGATATCCAACATCATCTCATAGGCAGCTTGTATTCGAAATAAGCATAGTTGAATGCCATACGAGTAGAGAATTTTCCATCGGCTTTCGAAGGCGCCGTCATATTGAACACCACCGACACCAATGATAGGATGGTAAAAAGAGAATTATCACTCAAGTGTCTTCCTGGATAGATGCCGGAAGTCGCAATTTCGATGAGCGGTCCTCACGTAGCGTTCTCTGTACGGAAAGGACATACCGACGACCCAGTCCGAGTGACTACCACGACGAGGTAGATAATATGAGGCACGTGCCGTGCGAAGGATGTCGCTGACACGAAGGTGAGGTGGGGATGATTGGAGGAATAGAAAACGAGGGGCGATGGAGGAGTGGTTGCCTTTGTACATCCCACTCTCTAGATCGTAGCCGTTTCCTCTTCCTCTCAGGCTTGAAGCCTGATCCCCTCGGTCAAATCGCGAGACGCAAGACTCTAGGCACGCATAGTGCCACAAATACGCGAAGGATGTCGCTTGCAGGTAGGAAACGGAAGGAAAACATCGCGAAGAAATTGGTTGAAATGATTGAAGGAATGATCGGATGAGATGAGAGGAAGGGTGGGAGGCTACTCCATGCTGAAGATGCGTCCGGGGTCTACTCATCCACCCTCACGCTCTCATGTTTTGTCCTAGTCCTCCAGCCCATACATAAATCGTGCATGCCGAGCGCTCATGGGTGTCCAAGAGCGCAGAACCGGTCACAGACGTAGAGGTGGATCGTCGTCCAGCCGCCGCGGCTCTGCTTGCGCGTCTCACATCCCAACGACATCCCCAGTACGATCCGGAGAGCATGAGGGGGCAAGAAGATTAAATAGGACGCGCAACCCAAAATCCCGTGTACTCACAGCAGGAAAAGCCCCAGCACTCAGTGCATGAGGGCAGACGGTCGACTGGAGCCAGGCCGCGTGTCCAAATAGGAAAGGGAAAGGGTGCGAGATAGGGTCGCTTCGAGATGGAAGAAAGAGGGAGAAGTAGGGAGAAAGCTTTGGGATCAGGGACCAGATCGAGTTACAATCTTCATATTTTCAAAGCTTCACCACCAACAACGATAATACAATGGCATAAAGTGAATTATCACTCAAGTGTCTTCCTGGATAGAGTGGTCCTCACGTAGCATTTTCTCTACGGAGGGAACATACCGACGACCATATCCGAATGCGGGAGAATCTGGATCTTGGACAGCAGGGTCTAATCCGCGATTCGGACTCGGATCGCCTTTCGTAGTCGGCATTGTTAATGAAAAACCAGTCGCGACGGCCAGGAGTTCCTCCAGAACGTTGATGAGCAGGTGTGATTCAATTCTTCAAGTGTCAGTGGTCGCGATAGCGTGTCGTGGTCGTGGCAAGTGGCGCTAGATGTTCACCAGTCAAAAGCAGGAACCGGTGTTAGTTCTTCTTCGACAGAGGTCAAGGACATTGTACGTACCTATATACCTAGCATTAGCTGCTGCGGGCTCGATACGCGAATGAGTGCTCTCGATCCTCGACGTTACAACCAACTTGCACCGATAGTCATAGCTGTAATCGCCTGCAGCCAGTCTGAGCGGCTATCCACGACGACGTTGAACACATAAAAGCGTGAGGTACGCGTCGTATGAGGTATGTTGTCGAGACAAGGCTCTGTTCGTAGCTGTTTCCCCTCAGGTTTGAAGCCTGGTCCCCCAGCCTCTGTCGAATCGCGAGACGCAAGACTCTAGGCACACATAAGGCCAGGCAGGCGAAGCATGTCGCTTGCAGGTAAGAACGGATGGAAAACAATGCGGAGGAGAAATTAGTGGAGGAATGAAGGGCATCTGAGGTATACGCATCCGTGCACCTATTCCTGTTGTGAATGCACGGGATTTCGAGTTGTGCGTCCTATATAATCTTATTTCCCCCTAAGGGCTCTATCAGATCGCATTAGGGATGTTGTTTGGAAAGTACCTCTATGACTGTGAGTAATTCTGCGCTCTTGGACGCCCATGACGCATGTGGGAAGATAGCTGATCTCTGGAGCCAGGTGGAGTAGAGAGGGAGAAGAAGAGAGAAAGCTTTGGGACCAGGAACGAGATCGAGTCACAACCTCTATATTTTCAAAGCTTCAACGTTTCAACGACAGTCATTGGTGTCATCGACGATCGACGAGCCAGGCTGAAAAAGACAGACTCGGGTCCATGGTGTGAGCGCAAGATCAGTAAGTGCTTAGAGACCCCTCGCCGGACCGGGGTTGCCATTAACAATTTCACGTGGCGGTCGCGTCAGCGAAAGCTCGCCATAATTCTGCAATAGCCAGCTTCTACCGAACGTTCATAAAGCTCGTACGATGATGGTTACTTCTCATTAACCCCCCTCAAACTCATCATGGCTCCCGGGCTCGATATCTCGTATTCAAACGCCTCTGAAACCAACGGATTCCACCACAGCGTCAAGAGCCACAAGAAACGGGTAGATGGTTTCGGGACTCGAGCTATCCATGTAGGCTCAGAGCCGAATAAGGAGACTGGCGCCGTTATTCCATCCATCTCCCTGAGCACGACTTACAAGCAGTCAGCTATCGGCGTTCACAAGGTATGTTTACAATCCTACTAGCATCAATACCGTTCCTGACCTACTCCATAGGGCTTCGAGTATTCGCGTTCAGGAAACCCGAACAGGAACGCCCTAGAAAGCACCCTCGCTTCTCTAGAGAGCGGTGGTGCGCATGCTCTAGCATTCGCATCGGGGTCGGCCACGACGGCCACCGTCCTGCAATCTTTGGGCCCTAACGCGCACATTGTCAGCGTCAACGACGTGTATGGCGGGACATTCAGATACATTCGCCGCGTAGCTGCCGAGAATCAAGGACTGGAAGCTACATTCCTAGATCTAGAGAATGCGACCGACGACGAGATCGTCTCGTCCTTCCGAGAGAACACCAAGGTATGTCGGTATTATCTTGCGGGAGTGCATAGTAGCTGACCAGTTTCTTCAACTCATATGGATAGAATCGCCGACAAACTCCACGCTCCGCCTCATAGACATCAAACGCATCGCCCACCTCGCACATACCCACCCTTCACGGCCAATCGTCCTAGTCGACAACACCTTCCTCTCTCCCTTCTACTCGTCGCCTCTCCTCCTCGGGGCCGACATCGTCCTACACTCCCTAACCAAATACATCAACGGGCACTCGGACGTCGTCATGGGAGCTCTGATCCTCCCCGAATCCAACGCCTTGCTCGCGGACAAACTCCGATTCCTGCAAAATGCCATCGGGGCGGTACCCAGTGCGTACGACTCGTGGGTGGCGCAACGAGGAGCCAAGACACTACACCTCCGGATGAAGCAGCATGGGATCAACGCGCTCGCTGTAGCCAAGGCGCTCGAGTCGGCTGAGGGTGTCGAGGAGGTGATCTACCCAGGGTTACCAGGCAAGACGGAGGCGTCGAGGAGGAAGAACGAGCTCGCGTGGAGCGTGCTCAGCACGTCCGCTCGTAAATTCATCGGTGCAGAGGAAGGCAACCGTGTGCCCGCTGATGGGTTCCCATTCAGCGGGATGATCTCGTTCAGGATACGCGGAGGCAAAGAGGAAGCCGACAGGTTCCTAACATCGACGCGGCTGTTCACGTTGGCAGAGTCGTTGGGTGGTGTGGAGAGTCTGGCGGAGCACCCGGCGCAGATGACGCATGGGAGTATACCTCCTGCTGAGCGAGCGTTATTGGGGATTGGGGATAACCTCGTTCGGCTGAGTGTCGGTGTGGAGGAGACGGAGGATTTGGTGGAGGATGTGTTGCAGGCTGTTAGCGCTGCGACTGGGTCAAGGCTCTAATTGCACTACCTATCTACTGTATCTATAGTGTCGGATGGTTCCTTATAAATATTCAAGATGAGCTTACCTGAAATCTCTTTCTTGCTAGACTTTTCCATACCTAGATCTATCTCAATAATAGAATGGGAGGTTCAATGGGGTGCTTAATAAAGTAGCTCCAATTGATGACTATTTAATGAATATAACAATGATACCAGGCCCCACCAATATAAATATCTTGTTTGTAGTTAATGAAACTTGAACCATCATGACCGATAACCAAAGAATTGTGAGGGAATGGCAGCTGGTTCCGAAAGCCAGGAAATATCCAAAACAAAGGAATATTGCCAGCAGTGATCCATCCATCTTGATTGTATGTGAAATCAGAGATAACACCTGAAGAATGATTAAAGATATAAGGTTTAGTAATGGTGCAGTAATCAGTCACTCTGATGGTGTGATCAGATGAGCCAGAGACAATGCAGGTGCCATCAGATGAGAATGCAACTGAATTGACTGAATCTGTATGCCCTTGGAATGGTCCAGCAACAATGTCTCCTGTATGAGAATCCCAGACTCGGATGGTGCAATCATATGAGCCAGAGACAATGTAGGTGCCATCAGATGAGAATGCAACTGATCTGACTGAATCTGTATGCCCTTGGAATGGTCCAGCAACAATGTCTCCTGTGTGAGAACCCCAGACTCGGATGGTGTGATCATCTGAGCCTGAGACAATGTGGGTGCCATCAGATGAGAATGCAACTGATCTGACTGAATCTGTATGCCCTTGGAATGGTCCAGCAACAATGTCTCCTGTGTGAGAACCCCAGACTCGGATGGTGTGATCATCTGAGCCTGAGACAATGTGGGTGCCATCAGATGAGAATGCAACTGATCTGACCAAATTTGTATGCCCTTGGAATGGTCCAGCAACAATGTCTCCTGTGTGAGAATCCCAGACTCGGATGGTGTGATCATCTGAGCCAGAGACAATGCGGGTGCCATCAGATGAGAATGCAACTGATTTGACCCAATCTGTATGCCCTTGGAATGGTCCAGCAACAATGTCTCCTGTGTGAGAATCCCAGACTCGGATGGTGTGATCATCTGAGCCAGAGACAATGCAGGTGCCATCAGATGAGAATGCAACTGAATTGACGCAATCTGTATGTCCTTGGAATGGTCCAGCAACAATGTCTCCTGCGTGAGAATCCCAGACTCGGATGGTGCGATCATCTGAGCCAGAGACAATGCAAGTGCCATCAGATGAGAATGCAACTGAATTGACCCTATCTGTATGTCCTTGGAATGGTGCAGCAACAATGTCTTCTGTGTGAGAATCCCAGACTCAGATAGTTTTATCATCTGAGCCAGAGACAATGCAGGTACCATCAGATGAGAATGCAACTGAATTGACTGAATCTGTATGCTCTTGGAATGGTCCAGCAACAATGTCTCCTGTGTGAGAATCCCAGACTCGGATGGTGTGATCAGATGAGCCAGAGACAATGCGGGTGCCATCAGATGAGAATGCAACTGATTTGACCCAATCTGTATGCCCTTGGAATGGTCCAGCAACAATGTCTCCTGTGTGAGAATCCCAGACTCGGATGGTGCAATCAGATGAGCCAGAGACAATGCGGGTGCCATCAGATGAGAATGCAACTGATTTGACCCAATCTGTATGCCCTTGGAATGGTCCAGCAACAATGTTTCCTGTGTGAGAATCCCAGACTCGGATGGTGTGATCATCTGAGCCAGAGACAATGGAGGTGCCATCAGATGAGAATGCAACTGAATTGACCCAATCTGTATGCCCTTGGAATGGTCCAGCAACAATGTCTCCTGTGTGAGAATCCCAGACTCGGATGGTGTGATCATCTGAGCCAGAGACAATGTGGGTGCCATCAGATGAGAATGCAACTGAATTGACCCGATTTGTATGCCCTTGGAATGGTCCAGCAACAATATCTCCTGTATGAGAATCCCAGACTCGGATGGTGTAATCAGATGAGCCAGAGACAATACAGGTACCATCAGGAGAGAATGCAACTGATTTCACTGAGGAATTTGTTGGCCACACTCCAATAGCTGCACTCTGCCACTGCTTCATAGCACTCCCTTTTACATCCATCAGCCCTTGTGTGTGTGTCCAATAGTTCTCATATACAGTGCTAGACTTGTACCAGAATGGTAGTGCAGAGATATAGATATGAGGAGTGCTGTGGCTGCAAGCCCCACCCATAAATCGTCTCATAAATGCTGCTGCATCAGATATCAACTTCCGTGTATTGACAAATGTCACCTTTTACTTTCTATCAGTGTCCAGGGTAATCAAACTGTACATATTCACTCACATTCAACTGGTTCTGTAAATGACGCAGCATCTCTGCTCCCATAGACATGTGTTGTTGGAGATTCAGTACCTCCATCCAGAATAGCAGACGATGAGTGAGAAGGTCCACAAGCCTTTCGTGAACTGCGTCCGAGAAATCTCCTTCTCGAACGTGCACACCCCAATATCGGCATGAATATGAGAGCTCAGTAGAGATAGACTTTTCGATTCGCTCTTCCAAATCAATTATGTCCTTGTCAAATACGAATGATGACTCAAGTTTGCAGATATTGAACCGCAGCTTCCCCTTCATCACATCAAGGCATCCGTTCGCAAGAACTTCATTGTGTACTTTCTTGTCACAGAAGAATTTGCCGGATCGAACTTGGTCAAACATATAGTCAGGGAAGGATGCATGGAAGGACGAAACTAGTCCGAGACCACCCTCTTGCACGTGTAGTACTGACCGCAAGGGCTGCAATGCGATCCGAACTTCATCCTCGGTCAGACCAAGAATTGAAGCCACTGTTTGCGCAGACATTGGCTCCTTTGCGCAGATGGCAGTCTGAAGCGTAAGGCGAAGGGCAGCCAGTTCCCCGGCTTCACGCTCGGCACCGAAAGCGGCAGAAAGTACGCCCGTGTACAACCCATCAATCCCTTTGTGCTGTAGGGTAGACCCAGAATCCCCTCCAAGCAGGGCCTGCAGACGAGCAGCCGAGGGAACACAAGAATCGTCCGGAGCGATATATCGCACAACGGTTGCGGCATAAATGAACAGCTTCCCGGCACGCTTCGCAAGCTTTACGACGTCGTCGGATGAGGGCGAAGGAGACATAGAGGCAAGCGCGCTGTTGAGATACTTCTTTATGTCCTCTTCCACAAGCGACGCCTCGATGTCGTGTAGATACAGAATGGATGGCGAGTATCCTGGTCCTGACATCTTAGCTCGAATCGCAGGTTCCGGTCGACTGGCGACGATAAATTTGATGGGTAAGGCCACCGCGTGCTTTAGTAGTGTGTCAAGGAACATCCGAAATGCCCAGCCATCGTGGCACTCGTCCAGAGCGTCGATCACGACAACCGCGCCGTCCGGCATTGCCCCCGCCACTGCTTGCATCGGTCCTTGCACAAGCTTCTCAAACTGCTGTTGTACGTTCAGCTTGCAAGCCCCTGGTTCCTTCTCCAGGACATTGCACAGCGCCGTTCGATAAGCAGGAGAGTATTGCGCGATTTGGTATGCGAGTGTTGGCACGATGTTGTTGACGTTGCGACATAACTCCAAGCCTTGGGAGCAGAAGAAGTTGCCACCGAGTCGACGCATCGCCGCCAACCATTCGCATAGGGTGTACATGATTGTCGTTTTCCCGGTCCCGGCCATTCCATTCGTCCAGTAAACCCTGGCGCCGTTCAGGTCTTCGACCCAGTCCTTCAGGTCTTGCAGAATCTTCTCGCGTGTCTCGGCTGTACATCCGCCTCGCATGGCGGTGGTGGAGTAGCTCGAGTTGTAACCAGCGTCGTCAACTGGGGACATGCCTTCAAGCAACGCCCTCTGCCAGTGGAAAGTCAGTTGGGCGCCCATCAACATTTGGTCACGGCATCTCACCTCGCGATCCTTTCTTCCGTCGTCCCAGGTCCGAAGATGGATCTCAGTCTACCAGGGGGTCAGCACGTTGAGTGGAACACGAACCGGTACTACTCACCTGAAGTTGACGGAAGAACGACTCGATCTGACGATAACGCTGGATCACATCCCCCATGTCCTTATGCGCCTCAACAGTTCGCTCAAACCGCCCTCGGTCCAGCTGTCGGCGGATTCCTGACACTTCCTCATCGATTGATCTGCAATACATCTCATTAAACGCGAATTATAACTGTATATCTTGTACTCACAGCAAAATACGTGCAATGCGGCCACTGGGGTCATCTGCAAGAAGCTTCGTTACATATGGAGCCAAAGTATCCAACAAAGTTGCGAGTTCAGTAGTCAGTTTTTCATAGTCTTCTCGATTTCCGGTGACCGCCTGCGCAGACGTAATGAGAAAGAGTAAGATGTGCAGAATCAACGACCACTGCTTACCTGTGCCAGATTCAGGCATGCGACTAGCCCACCCGCGGCCGACTCGAGAGGGGGGCACGCAGCGGCACTCTTTTCCAAAAGCCGGATTGTCGTCTCAAGCCCACTCCCTGCCACACGCGCGATCGCTTTGATTTTATCGGCAACGCCGGCACTGCTGGCTCCTGGCACAGAGGCGGAAGTGGTGGAGGATGGGCGCGTTTCAGCATGGCTAGGTCTGTCTGCAGTGGGAAGATGGGGCAAAGAAGGGCGAGTATCTGGGGTAGTTTCCACCGGGACAGAGGCAGGCTGGGGAGAAGATGTGCGAGTATCAGCAGGACTTGCTGCCTGAGATACAACCCCGGGGTTGGGGGGTGCTCGAGATCTTGATGATGGGCGGTTGAATATGTTCTTCAAAATGCGTTTGGCGCGGTCGCGCTTGCGCTCAGGTCTGCTCGGTGGTTGGGGAGACGCCATCGTTGTGCAATGGGAACAGAAGGGCAGAGTGCCACAGTGCAGCGCAGGTGAGCAATCATAATCACGTGTTCGCCTTGGTTTCGAATTTCAATTCGATTTTCCGTTCTTACTGTCACTCTTCCATGCACCGGGCTCACAAAGGCTTGAAATACACGCCATATAAAGGTATTCCTACGACAATGGCACCGGATAGTCGAAGCTATGCGAGGTTTGGGTGTTGCTGAGGTTGGGCTCAGGCTGTAAGTTGGATACCACAGATTTTACCAAATTTCGTCTGACTGAGCGCAGGTAGTGGTTATACTCAGGGCATACACCGTCACTCTCGTTGCTCAGTTACATTCAAGCCCGGGAAGACATTCTCGACAAGCCATGGAGCATTAACACATCCCTCGCTTCCTGGTCTCGCGTTCTGTCCATCCTGAATTGCCTTCAGGGAGGAATCACCAGCGACAAGATTTTTACCTTCTCAGCGAGTTGAGATCTGGCGGTGTCGGCTGAGGTATTCCTCACCATCTTGTGTGTGTGGTTTCTTCGATTGAAGTGTGGATTCCCTGACTCACTGCGGCTCATAGCACGTTGAGCTTGGTGGACTCTAATATGCATGTCGTCAATGCCCGCGTTGGAAGCCAATCCGATGCTCAGAGCATAATGTGTTGCCTGCAGCTCCGTTTGACGAAAGCAACCGTCAAAGAAATCGTGGATGGACCATGGCCCTCTCATGGTAAAGACACGAGCTTCACGCCGGATGTACCTCCAACATTACCTCATGAAAAATGGCCTCCGAGCAGGACCCCAAAGGAATCTCCGAGGTGTATCAGATCTTTCGGTATGTTTCCCTCCATCCATTCGACCTTCGAATCCGATCTTTACTTCAACTCTATTTTTCTAGAGTCGCAGACGAGAAACCCACGCGGGTCTGAATATCGCCCCAACGCAGAACTTCACATAACCCAAACCTGACACGTTATGATCGTCAGCTCGAGCATATATGAAGCCCTGCAGTTGGCTCGATCGGATCTCTTCTCCTTGAAGAACCCTACCAAAATTCAAGATATCCAACGCGGAGAAACGAGGTTCCAATGAAACCAGATATCGTCGAATCCACGTACCCTCTAGGACTAGGAAAAGTCATTTCCAGCGTCACCCGACACCAGCGGCGAGCGGCGAACCCCAGTCTCCGAACATTGCGTGATCATTATGGCTCTCGCCATCGCTATCGTCATGTATTCTATCTGCGTATGCATAACCATATGTGCATTCCAGCCCTCAGCCATTACCGTTGCAACGTGCCCATTGTCGACCCGAGATCAGAAGACCAGCTGCGACATGGCATCCCAGTAGACCGACACAGGCGGGACAATATCTCTCGCCTCAACTTTACTCGGATCGGATTGGACGTGTTATTCAACGTGCATCGACCCTAAACGACTATCACACCGCTCGACTCAAATCGACTCGGATTGGACTCTTTCACACGAAAAACTGCAAACATGACGCCCAAATTCGGTGCGTAGCTTGCGGTTTCACCGCTCATATCTGCCTTCGCTAATTGACTGAATCTCTCACCCAAATCAGGTTGAACTAACAGAGGATCGGGAGGGTTGGAACTGGCGAGAGATCTACTGTACATGCAAGATTCACAGCCAAAGCGCGTCAATCCTATGTCGTTGTTGAATAGATACGGGATTGACCAACCCAAGGCCGCTTTCCCTCCCATCTCCGGTTTCAGGCCTAGTCGAAATCCCGAGAAGCTAGATACAGACGCGTAGAAAACGAGATTACGCGAGGCATGTTGGTGTGAAGAGAGGAAATGGGCGATTGACACCCATTGGGCATGATGTGGTGGGTGCACTGGCAGGGTGCAGGGAGGAATGTGGCTGTCGATTGCCTTGCCAGTAGTGTGTCCAAGCCATGCCGTCTAGCATCCATACGCGAACTGACAACTTTCCCTAGTGCGCTATGTCCGGGACTGTCGACGAGGCGAGGAGGGAAGTGTTTGGGATGTGAGATGTGTAGCCCGTGTCACGACGGCTGGAGGACGAACCACCTCTACGATCGTGACTAGTTCTGCGCTGTGCAGGCGGGATACGATGAAATGAACGCCTGAGCTTCGGATACACGCATACGGATGATCGCGCTCACAAAGTATGTCCACAGTTGAACTAGCATTTATCAAGTTTCTGACTGTAAATGCAAGGTCTCGAGTATTCGCGGTTAGGAGATCAGCAAGCACGCTCTAGAAGATGCACTCGTGTCGCTCAAAAGTCGGGATATTTGCGTTAGGCCATGAACGCCACCGTTGGCCACATCGGCGTGAACGATGATACATATGCTGCGTGGCGGAGGGCTCCAAGCGACTTATCTGGACCTAGAGAACGCCATCGACAAGATCATTTCATCCTCCTAGAGAACATCCAGGTATGTCACTATCATCCTATAAACCTCACATCGTGCTAACGGGTCTCCTCAGCTCGTATGAATAGAAGGGTGTCGCTTGCAGGCAGGAAACGGATGGAAAACATCGTGCAGGAGGAATTGGTTGAAATGACTGGAGGAATGAAGGGCGTCTGAGGTCTACGCATCCACCCTCACGCTCTCGTGCATATGTTTTGTCCTAGTCCTCCAGCCCCTACGTAGATCGTGCCTACTGAGCTATTCCTGTTGTGAGTGCACGGGATTTCGAGTTATGCGTCCTATCTGATCTTCTTTCCCTCTAAGGCTCTATTAAATCGTATTGGAGATGTCGTTGGGATGTGAGACGCGCAAGCCGAGTCGCGACGGCTGGAGGACGAACCACCTCTACGTCTGTGAGTAATTCTACGCTCTTGGACACCCATGAGGGAAGATAGCTGATCTCGGGAGCCAGGCGGAGTAGAGAGGGAGAAGAAGGGAGAAAGCTTTGGGATCGGGGACCAGATCGAGTCACATCCTTCATATTTTCAAAGCAGTCAATGATGTCAGATAGCTCTAAAGCTCATTGACGAGCGAGGCTGACAAAGACAGACTCGGGTTCATGGTGTGAGCGCAAGATCAGTAAGTGCTTAGAGATCCCTCGCCGGACCGGTGTTACCATTAACAATTTCACGTGGCGGTCGCGTCAGCGAAAGCTCGCCATAATTCTGCAATACTAATAGCCAGCTTCTACCAAACGTTTATAAAGCTCGTACGATGATGGTTACTTTTCATTATTACCCCTCAAACTCATCATGGCTCCCGGACTCGATATTTCATATTCTAACGCCTCTGAAACCAACGGATTCCACCACAGCGTCAAGAGCCACAAGAAACGGGTAGATGGTTTCGGGACTCGAGCCATCCATGTAGGCTCAGAGCCGAACGAGGAGACTGGCGCCGTTATTCCATCCATCTCGCTGAGCACGACTTACAAGCAGTCAGCTATCGGCGTTCACAAGGTATGTTTACAATCCTACTAGTATCAATACCGTTCCTGACCTACTCCATAGGGCTTCGAGTATTCGCGTTCAGGAAACCCGAACAGGAATGCCCTAGAAAGCACCCTCGCTTCTCTAGAGGGCGGTGGTGCGCATGCCCTAGCATTCGCATCGGGGTCGGCCACGACGGCCACCGTCTTGCAATCTTTGGGCCCTAACGCGCACATTATCAGCGTCAACGACGTGTATGGCGGGACATTCAGATACATTCGGCGCGTAGCTGCCGAGAATCAAGGACTCGAAGCTACATTCCTAGATCTAGAGAATGCCACCGACGACGAGATCGTCTCGTCCTTCCGTGAGAACACCAAGGTATGTCGGTACCAGCTTGCGGGAGTGCATAGCAGCTGACCAGTTCTTTCAGCTCATATGGATAGAATCGCCGACAAACCCCACGCTCCGCCTCATAGACATCAAACGCATCGCCCGCCTCGCACATACCCATCCGTCCCAGCCAATCGTCCTAGTCGACAACACCTTCCTCTCCCCATTCTACTCATCCCCACTCCTCCTCGGGGCCGACATCGTCCTGCACTCCCTAACCAAATACATCAATGGGCACTCGGACGTCGTCATGGGAGCTCTTATCCTCCCCGAATCCAATGCCTTGCTCGCGGACAAACTCCGATTCCTGCAAAACGCCATCGGGGCGGTACCCAGTGCGTACGACTCGTGGCTGGCGCAACGAGGAGCCAAGACACTGCACCTCCGGATGAAGCAGCATGGGATCAACGCACTCGCTGTAGCCAAGGCGCTTGAGTCGGCTGAGGGTGTCGAGGAGGTGATCTACCCCGGATTACAAGGCAAGACGGAGGCGTCAAGGAGGAAGAACGAGCTCGCGTGGCGCGTGCTGAGCACGTCCGCGCGTAAATTCATCGGTGCAGAGGAAGGCGACCGTGTCCCCGCTGATGGGTTCCCATTCAGCGGGATGATCTCGTTTAGAATACGTGGAGGGAAAGAGGAAGCGGATAAGTTCTTGACATCGACGCGGCTGTTCACGTTGGCAGAGTCGTTGGGTGGTGTGGAGAGTCTGGCAGAGCACCCGGCGCAGATGACGCATAGGAGTATACCTCCTGCAGAGCGGACGCTGTTGGGGATTGGGGATAACCTCGTTCGGCTGAGTGTTGGTGTGGAGGAGACGGAGGATTTGGTGGAGGATGTGTTGCAGGCTGTTAGCGCTGCGACTGGGTCAAGGCTCTAACTGCACTACCTATCTACTGTATCTATAGTGTCGGATGGTTCCTCATAAATATTCAAGATGAGCTTACCTGAAATTTCTTTCTTGCTAGACTTTTCCATACCTAGATCTATCTAAATAATAGAATGGGAGGTTCAATGAGGTGCTTAATAAAGTAGCTCCAATTGATGACAATCCAAATTTCATATATGGGGCTGTCTATTTAATGGATATAACATGAAACCAGGCCTCACCAATATAAACATCTTGTTGGTAGTTAATGAAACTTGAACCATCATGACCAATAACAAAAGAATTGTGAGGGAATGGCAGCTGGTTCCGAAAGTCAGGAAATATCCAAAACAAAGGAATATTGCCAGCAGTGATCCATCCATCTTGATTATATGTGAAATCAGAGATAAGAAGTGAAAAATGATTAAAGATATGAGGTTTAGTAATAGCACGGTAATCAGTCACTCTGATGGTGTGATCAGATGAGCCAGAGACAATACGGGTGCTATCAGATGAGAATGCAACTGATTTGACCCAATGTGTATGCCCTTGGAATGGTCCAGCAACAATGTCTCCTGTGTGAGAATCCCAGACTCGGATGGTGTGATCATCTGAGCCAGAGACAATGCAGGTCCCATCAGATGAGAATGCAACTGAATTGACACAATCTGTATGCCCTTGGAATGGTCCAGCAACAATATCTCCTGTATGAGAATCCCAGACTCGGATGGTGTGATCAGATGAGCCAGAGACAATGTGGGTGCCATCAGATGAGAATGCAACTGATCTGACACAATCTGTATGCCCTTGGAATGGTCCAGCAACAATGTCTCCTGTATGAGAATCCCAGACTCGGATGGTGTGATCATCTGAGCCAGAGACAATGTGGGTTCCATCAGATGAGAATGCAACTGCATTGACCCAAGCTGTATGTCCATGGAATGGTCCAGCAACAATGTCTCCTCTGTGAGAATCCCAGACTCGGATGGTGTGATCATTTGAGCCAGAGACAATGCGGGTGCCATCAGATGAGAATGCAACTGATCTGACTGAATATGTATGCCCTTGGAATGGTCCAGCAACAATGTCTCCTGTATGAGAATCCCAGACTCGGATGGTGTGATCATCTGAGCCAGAGACAATGTGGGTGCCATCAGATGAGAATGCAACTGATCTGACACAATCTGTATGCCCTTGGAATGGTCCAGCAACAATGTCTCCTGTGTGAGAATCCCAGACTCGGATGGTGTGATCATATGAGCCAGAGACAATGCGGGTGCCATCAGATGAGAATGCAACTGAATTGACCCAATCTGTATGCCCTTGGAATGGTCCAGCAACAATGTCTCCTGTGTGAGAACTCCAGACTCGGATGGTGTGATCATCTGAGCCAGAGACAATGTGGGTGCCATCAGATGAGAATGCAACTGAATTGACCCAATCTGTATGCTCTTGGAATGGTCCAGCAACAATGTCTCCTGTGTGAGAACCCCAGACTCGGATGGTGTGATCATTTGAGCCAGAGACAATGCGGGTGCCATCAGATGAGAATGCAACTGATCTGACTGAATGTGTATGCCCTTGGAATGGTCCAGCAACAATGTCTCCTGTATGAGAATCCCAGACTCGGATGGTGTGATCAGATGAGCCAGAGACAATGCGGGTGCCATCAGATGAGAATGCAACTGATCTGACTGAATGTATATGCCCTTGGAATGGTCCAGCAACAATGTCTCCTGTATGAGAATCCCAGACTCGGATGGTGTGATCATCTGAGCCAGAGACAATGTGGGTTCCATCAGATGAGAATGCAACTGAATTGATGGAATGTGTATGCCCTTGGAATGGTCCAGCAACAATGTCTCCTGTATGAGAATTCCAGACTCGGATGGTATGATCAGATGAGCCAGAGACAATGCGGGTACCATCAGATGAGAATGCAACTGATTTGACCTGATTTGTATGCCCTTGGAATGGTCCAGCAACAATGTCTCCTGTATGAGAATCCCAGACTTGAATAGTATGATCATCTGAGCCAGAGACAATGTGGGTGCCATCAGATGAGAATGCAACTGAATTGACCCGATTTGTATGCCCTTGGAATGGTCCAGCAACAATGTCTCCTGTGTGAGAATCCCAGACTTGGATAGTGTGATCATATGAACCAAAGACAATGTGGGTACCATCAGGAGAGAATGCAACTGATTGCACTGAGGAATTTGTTGGCCATACTCCAACACCTGTACTCTGCCATTGCTTCATAGCACTCCCTTTTACATCTATCAGCCCTTGTGTGTGTGTCCAGTAGTTCTCATAGACAGTGCTAGACTTGTACCAGAATGGTAGTGCAGAGATATAGATATGGGGAGTGCTGTGACTGCAAGCCCCACCCATAAATCGTCTCATAAATGCTGCTGCATCAGATATCAACTTCCGTGTATTGGCAAATGTCACCTTTTACTTTCTATCAGTGTCTAAGGTAATCACACTGTACACATTCACTCACATTCAACCAGTTCTGTAAATGACGCAGCATCTCTGTTCCCATAGACATGTGTCGCTGGAGATTCAGTACCTCCATCCAGAATAGCAGACGATGAGTGAGAAGGTCCACAAGCCTTTCGTGAACTGCGTCCGAGAAATCTCCTTCTCGAACGTGCACACCCCAATATCGGCATGAATATGAGA
>Ga0247741_1000573_pt1 | contig 20829 bp, 19 predicted proteins | sample UWRJL213509R2_FD_180945 | JGI IMG/M metagenome (GOLD analysis project Ga0247741, IMG submission 180945) | Plant litter microbial communities from Arlington Agricultural Research Station in Wisconsin, United States - UWRJ-L213-509R-2 | ecosystem: Environmental > Terrestrial > Plant litter >... | reverse complement strand
TGGAGTAGTGGACCTGCCGGGCCGCCACTACTCCGCGGTCACATGTCCAGTAGCCTTTACACGTCGCTACGCTTGTACGTTCTCGAGCTTGGATCCACACGTTCCCTGGAGCCAGCGACCTGCTCGGGACACTCGGTCTACTCCACTGGAGACCTTGTTTAACCATCCCTTGTGCGATACGTTCCAAAACCCAGTCTAGAATTTCCGGAGCCTCTTGAACGCTGTTCATTTATCATGTGAAATAGACTGACATGAAGTCCCTGCGATTGATATAGTCTGTCTACACAAGATCTGCCACTCATAAGGCATAGTTTCCAATCCATCTAGATCATGTAAAAGATTACACGTTGGTATGTCTAGAGAGTTTGGCGTAGGAGGCTCATGCAGAGGTGCCAGTCTTGGGACGTGGTATACATGGTTATGCCATTGACAACCAGTCATATGAATCGAGCTGCTGGTATCTCGATCTAACCAGTGAAATCAACTAGGGTCGATCGTAAAAGACGTAGAACCTAGGCGGAGACAGCGCTGGTACAATGCTATGCACTCATACAACTTGAAAAAGTGGTACTTACTAATACTTGATGGGCACTAGTTTTTCACCGTGGCAGTACCGTGACGAGCCGTGCGGAAACCTGCATGGTGCTGTTGTGCCATGAGCAACCGTGCACATTGCCATGACCAAGACGAGTATGTCGTGCTGAACCGTTCAAGACTGGGATTGGGCCGTGTCATTCATGTACCGTGCCGTGACACGGTAGTCTGTGTTGCCGTGCTCACTGTCTCGCTCATTAGCGCATTAATAAAGCCTATTCTGGTGAGGAAGATAGTGCTCGTTAGTGAGGCCAAGTACACCATACACATATTTACTAAAAAATAGAAGTGCCCAACTGCCATTCGAGCTGCATCTGAGGCGGGAAAAAAGCATCTCGACGGTGGCTTCGTGCCCCGTTTGTCGATATATGTGGTAGTTAGTGTTTGGGCGTGAAGAGCAGACGGTGTGAACGGTGTCTCTTCAGGGCGTAAGATTTAGCTAGAGGCGAGTTTGAAAGTGACGATACGAGTTGGGACTATTCCTGAGTCCCGATGGTACCCCTGCCCCTAACGTCACCCACATGAATTTGTGCCTTTTGCAATCCTTCCACGCCGATTTACCGAATTATTCATCCGCGAAGCAACAACCGGCATATAAGAAGGTTGTCTGGGACAGCTGTAACGAAACTGGGAGGCATAGAAACTTAGAAAACTAAGTATAGATTACGTGTTTATTACAATATGGCAAAACTCGCCTATTTTTCAAGCCAAATCCAACATGAGGGTGATAGGATTCAGAGTTCCTGGTCTCACCGTGTCCCTATCTCCAGAAATATAAAAAACCCTAATCGGAAATAAAATAAATCAACACTTTCATAAGAGCGCGTAAATTGGCTTATTTGGGCTATTGGCCATGGCGCACTTGCCTTGTGTGGAACGAAGCTGGTGTGTACGTGATGCACCCAGCCGTGCAGCTAAACTGCCCCTAGTGCGTACTTTAACCTGGTGCCGTGCATGCAATGCTACTGGTCATGCGTAGCCGTGCAGCTAGTAACTTGAACCGTGGCGGTAGTGCATGAGCCGTGGCCTGGGCGCGTTGAGTCGTGCCGCTAATGTGTTGGACCGTGATACTGCCGTGTTGAGCCGTGTATCAAGCCGTGGTGTTACTCTATAAAGCCGTGTAGTTGCCGTGTCTTGCATTACTTTTGAGCATTTAAAGGCAATTAGGCAAACATAGTCGATGAACCAGGAGAATTTGAAATACATTGATTATGTTATTCTGATAGGCTCGTTGAAATTTGAAATTCATAGAAATGAATCACAGGTCTCCACTCTTCTCGCATTGGATATCTGGTATTAATTTAGATATTCGAACCATTTGTTGTTCTATATAGTAACAGAATCTCAAGTTGGGTACCTCAGCGAGTTCCTTGGTGTGAATAGCAATATCTGAGGTACACGAATGGAATTATATCTGTAGATATGAAAAGGTACGAAGTACCCAGACCGAGCTCGAGCCGTGCAAACCGTGCAAAATCTTGGAATAAACAAGTATGCCGTGGCACAGTAGGCACGGCTCTCACGGGGCGCACGGTCGTGCCACGGTGAAAGCTAGTACCCCATACTTGAGGCACTAGAAGCGCATTAATCAACGGTGCTATTCTCACAGATGAAGTTCGTATCTTCGTAGAGTGATGAGCTTCCCTAATCCTCCTAGCAGAGCGATACTGATTTCAATGCTTTTTTCGGGCTGTCAAAATGGTGTGTCTCTTAAGTGTCGATACCTAGTTCTCCTCATTTAGTAACCTTTGGTGAGTGTGCTATCAGACTTAGGAAGACACAAGGTGTAGAAAATTGCTCTATTAGAGGGAGAAACCAGTATAAAAGAGAAGAATGATATGAGGGTTTAACCCAACCACCATTCACAGAGCTCTTATCAAGTGTCCCCAACCCGAGATTAACTGAAATTCCGATAAAATGATCTTTCCTCGCATTCAGACTACCGGCTTTGCCCTCATAGTCGTAGGCATGCTCGCCCGACCCGGTTGCAGTGCTGCAGCTACTGTTCAGCAGCGTCAGGAATCAAACGCCACCGATATGCTTGCCATCATCAACGCTCTCAAGTCCAACACGGGTTTTATTCTGCCTCAAATTAGTAGGTATTTCGACCCAACAGAAAGTTCTACTCCTGAAATGAATATTCTATAGATAACCTCATAAACAACAACTCTTCTACAGAAGGCAACCTCAATCCTCTCTTGTTCCAGCTCGTTACTGCGTTACAAACAAGCGCTACTAGTTTCAACACCCTCAAGCGGGATACGGCATCTAGCAAGCAAGATATTGCTAATACCATCGCTGAGATTTACACGGTACGTCTCGCACCTCCTCGAATAATGCACATCTCATTGGCATTTTCCTTTCACGATAGGATATTTCAATGAGCCTCGTCAACTTGAGAACCAAGAACCCGCGTCTCTACTCTCTCATTCCCTTGTCAGGACTTGACACATCTCTGATCCAGGTTCTCCTCGGTATCGAATTCGTTACGGGTGGCGTCCTCGCGCTCATAGCCGTTGCGTGAGTCATTTGTATTTCCTGATACTGTTGGTTATCCAAACTGACTTTGGACTTCTCATGCAGGATGAATGCAGCCGGGGGGCTGACTTCTGGGCTTGGGCTTGTGTTGACCCTCACCCTCATTGCTCTCCTGTAGTCCTATTTATATCGAAGCTGTAGACTCCTGGTTGAGAAATCATGAGTTAGATATAGACACAAAAAAAGGAATGTTTTCAACTGCTTCGGGCCAATAATTCAGATATATATGCGGTGGGAACTGAGCATAATTTTACCAGAGACCCAATATACTTACTGCATCCTCGAGATGAAGCAACATAAAGTAAACTCAAGAGAAGTACAAAGATTCGAGCATTGTGGCATCGAAAACGATTTAGACATATGCTTCTAACCACCTGGAGTATTATGCCACAGGTAAGGGATGATTGATTCTATTTTAGACGAAGGGTTAAACAGTTCTGGCAACTGGTTGTACCATTGCAGGTGAGAATGGATCCACTCGTCGATTGCTGGGATATTCTCATACTAGCCCAGAGCTATGAGTCAATTGCAGGAGGATGTAGTAGTTCCAGAATCAAATTACCCACGTCAGACTAAAATAGGTGCATGGATCGGTCCGATAGGGCTCCCACTAGTACAAGCGGGGGCCGAGGACGTATAACCTATGCACACCATATAAGTATTACGGGCTGTGTCCCAGACACGCTTTGGTTCCAATCTATTACTGAGCCTGCGCACTCTAGAGAGTGATGATCCTCACTCAATAGTTGTTCACCAGGGCAAGTATGACGTTTTTCATATACAAGCGCCGCCCAATTGTGGAAGAATTCTGAATTTGAATCCTTCAACTGGACCATAGAGTAGTATCTCAGGCAACCGTTCCGTTTAAATTTGGACAAGAATCGAAATATTCATTTCAAACTGGTGGTATGCTGGGCTGTCTGGGCACAAATATCGATTCAATGCAAGCATGAAGTCATGAAACATTTAGTCCTAGATAGCGGTAAAAGTCTGTGGAAGTAAAAAAATTTTCAACCCAAATGCACATAGCTTTTAAACGAGTTAACACACGAGGCAGTGCCAAAGAAGCGAATCTTTATCACCTTATAAGAGAGGACGACGAAAGGATGTTTCAGTGAAAACAAGATGGTTTCTTTTACCCCCGCTGCTTCCGAGGCCACTATCAGAGAAAACTGGGGGGCTCCCTCCATTGGTCTTATGTTAGGATTCATGTAAGCCCGCTTGCTCTTCCTCGCCTCGCCTATGGTCAAAGAGCTGCCTGCTTTCAGACTATATGGTGGATCACTTCTGCAGGCGTACCGATACTTTGTGGATTACCCTAAAGATGCAAGATCGAGGAAAGCAATAGTGCGCTGTTTAATCACAGATGGCTTCGACCTCGTGCTTACCTTAGACTGCACACATCCCTAGATCGTTCTTATATGGTAAGATCATTTATTAAATGTGTAGATGTTGACTGTCTCAAAGATTCTTTAGCTGCATGGATACCTTGCACCTTGCCTTCTCCGCGAAGATGGTGTACATGGCTATTGTGCGAACCTCCAGGACTTTGGAAAGTGCACTTGTTCGGTGAGATTCCAATAACGATTTTCTCATTAACCCCTGCTAATTTACGGGAATAGGTGTTTTATGGTCTGTGGTCCGTGTAAGGTCGCAACCAAGGCTAACTTTGTTCGCTTTAGTGGATGTCAGTCACAAAGGTAGGGCTAAAGCTTTATTATAGTCGACAATTACGATTGATCACACTTAGCCACTTCTAATTTTCACTGTCCAGAGGTGATATCCAACGTATTAAACGAGTTCATAACTGCCACAAACTAAATCTTAGCGTCTTATAGCTTCTACTTAAGAATAATATGGAAGTGTAGGATCATACATATATATCTGATCTATATGCTACTGACTGCGCCTGACTATTAGTGGCGCGGACAACGTTGGTGGGCTCTTGGTTGGCAGTTGTGACAAGAGTGCGTCGCCACATCGAAATCTATTGTTTACTTACCACATGCTAGTTTATCAGGTTTTGTCTGGAGGTATATTTCTCTACGCGCTGAGTAAGTGTTGGTCCCTTAGTACACTACGTACCTAATTCGGAGGTTCACAGGTGCAACTACCTGTATGAGCCTTCAAATAAAACTTATCTGGCGATATCACTGACCAAGACTTTGCCAGTTTTCCTCGCCCACTTGTACGACAGCTCTTACCTTTACACAGCAGCGAAAGTTGATTAACTCATGCAGCTCATTAGTCACAAAATTATCGAACTTTTCGAAACGGTTTGAGGTATGTAGGCCAGCCTCTATGATTTGTCGTTTAATTATTGAGCGACGTTCCCCAAGCAAATCTCATATGCCGGAGTAAGCTCCACGGCCGGCATTGATGTCGCGATTGCAGCGACAATGACACTTGTCCTGTACAGTGCGAAGGTGACTGGTAGGAGGTCAGCGAGTAACCTCGTTGAAGAGTTATAAACTGACCGAAGATACAGCCGAGCCACTACAGTGGTAAATCAATTAATTGTCTTCTTCGTTATGACTGGGGCAATCACCGCGTGAGCAGTGAAATGTTCATCCAAGATTTCGAAACGCTGAACCAGAATTATCACAGGCTATCTGCTCTACTTCTCATAAGTGTCGTGAGTATGGAGTCACACTTGTTTATCAACGACATCGTTGAATGGCCTCTAAAGTATGCTTTCCGTCCATCCACGGTGCTATACCTTACTGTGGAATTCTCTGTACCAAGACGTAAGTTCAAATTCATCATATGTATCTACGCGATGGCTCAACCGGAAAATCCAGTGTACGCCAACACTATTCTATCAATGTAGGTATCCTTAAGCCGCATCAGTCAGCTTAGTCCTCATCCTTCCCAGTTTCAACGCCAAGTCGGTTTTGAGGGAAAGAATGTACGAAACCGCTGAACTTCGAGTTCCCAGTGACTTGATTTTTGGCGAGACGAACGCCCCACAAGATTCAGAGTGATGGGATGTCTCAAAGCGAATGTGTGGAGATGGGAGCTGGTAAATATATATGGACTGGAGGAAGACCTAGAGAAGTCGTTGTAAAAATTGGACATTGCGGTACTGAGACTTCCCGCCGCCCAGTAGTCCATGTGTGGGTTGGGTCGAGATGTGCGATAATCACGTATCTGAATGGGATTGGTCACGACCTACAGACCCCAGTAAGATTTTGCAACACAATTGAGGAGAGAAAGAGATCGAGGTGCACTGACCTTGTGTGCGCTTTGGACATCGGGGAACAAGCGTACACGATCATATTCAAAGATCTGACATCAAATTGAAAAATTGTCCAACCCGTTTCCAGTTTAGAATCCGTCGTCATAAAAAAGTCAAGGTGAAGGTGCACCGAGACCGGGTCGACATGAGTTACCAAAGTTTCTTAAAACATCAAAATTTAAGTCCTCCACTCAAGGGGGTGAATGTGGGTAGGCGTATAGAGGGTTTGGGAAGTAATCAGGTAGCTCTAATTGACGTCTGAATTTGATGATTAGCGATGCAAGATCAAATTTTGTATGAAAATCAACGCCGCTTGCCTTGAATATCTAGCGAATCTAAAGACATACCAGATCGAACGTTTCGACAATATGAGCGCAGAGATGAGCACACTTCCACGAGACTTTGGTGGTCAAGAGTCAACGCTTGGTGCGATATACGGTCAGAACCGCTCCAGTGCAAGTGGCTAAAAAAGGTGCTTTACCAGTCTTAGGGTGTGGGTTATGAACCAAAATGAACGACGAACATATAATTCGGTTTGTACCATATATAAGCGCATGCATAAACACGTTCCCATAAAGAGCGCGGCGACGCTCTGATGACCACGAGTCGTGGCTTGCAATCAGGTACGAGTATATTGTCAGAACTGCTTGTGTGGACATTTAACGATTCGTTTCTGGATCTATATGTGAGCGCAAGCTATGAACACATTTCCGGCAGAGCACAACAACGCTCGTTCAGAGGATAAGAGCGATGCGTGAAGAATACTCTGATGGTAAAATTTTAACGGCCTGCTCTGAGACATCGGTCAGAACTACTTGTGCGAACTACATACGTTCGGTTCGAGGCAGACAACGAACACGCTGGGATTAGGATTCGATACAAAAAAATGCGTGATACGCGGCAAGGACGCTGGCTAGGACTCGGAAGACAGCGTTATAGGAGTAAACATACTGTCCAACTCGGAGCTTAGAATTAGGAAATTTTTTCGAGCTGAAATAAGCTCTATGTGGCTTATATCCCCCAAAACTCACGATATCACCTGATGTCGGAGAAATTGTTATTTCAAGCACAACGCGAAATCAGCGACATAGATTGGAAAAGGAGAGCGTGTTAAAGTGGGTTTTCACACTAATTAATCGAGAAATTCCCTCATCTGGAATGTGGATCTAGACGATTTGGAATTGAGCTCCGAGTAATCGCGTTTGATGAGCTCGCAAGCACGAGGTAAAGGAGATGGAATCTAAAGATCCAAAGCTTGAAGCTTGAAGCTTTGAAGTTTGAAGACCCGAGGAATCGGGATTGTGAACAGCAATAGCTAGGATTAGGGCCCAGGGTTTCGAACTGGCAGAGGACTGAGTACTGGTTCTTAGTCGATGACCGTGAGAGCTGCGTCGAGCTGGTGGCGGCAAAGAGCGAGATGTGATCGCATTATGATACGTCATCGGTCTAGACGCATTGCCAAGCACCCGGATGATTCCGAATGTCCAGATCCGGACAACAAGTCAGTTTCTTCCTTCCACGCGAGCGCTGACTTGGAGGACATATTGCCATGCAGATTACAGTCGTTTGCATAAAACTCTGGAAGTCCAAATTGCTCAGGAAGTTGTTTGCACATAGTTACGCGGATGACAGGTGGCAGGAACCGCTAACGTGCCGCTCGGCACTCGCTGGTTTCATTGGTGCCGTCTTGAGGCCGTTTCCTGTGTACCTAGTGCAGCATGTACAAATAAGAATTCTCGCGAGCGAAACCTTCCAAAGTTTTATGCAAACGACTGTAGGATGAGCCTCTCGACTGTCATTTTTGCTTCCATCTCCCATTCTATATTTCACTCTTCTCCTCATTTATTCTTGTGAACTTTGTCTGCTTATCGACCGATATTGAATAGCTGCGCTTGCCGTATTCGAGCGAACCACCTCATACCATCGCGACTCGGACCTTGGCAGCCAACGTGTTTGCTTACAAAGGCCATCACGGATGCTGCTTGTCGGTGAGTTACGGTTTTCTTTTTCATTGTTCGCTCGATACGCGTTCTAAGTTACCTATCCTCTTTTCTTCGACATTTATTTTATTACGCACAACCCTACTCCTTCGGAGACCGAAAAACCACCCTTGGTTTTAGCCTTCGTTTTTCTCATTCTGTTCTATACTCCCATACCCCATTCTTTCGTACAGAAAAATCTGATTACCTCTTCTCTGGCTTTGGTCTGCTGCCAGAGCGCGGCGTACACCAAGACTCAGCTGGTTAGTGCTCAACCACTCGCTGCCGTACATCGCTCTTATCTGCAGCTCAAAGTACGTTCCCTCCAAGTTGTAGTATACTTTTACAAAGTTTCATATCCTCTTTTTCCCGTGCCAAATCATTCTATCAATCCATGGTTCTGATACTCGTCCAGAATGGATGCGCCATCGTTGTTTCTCTCCTTCTCGCCTAATTTCACACTCCGAATTTTCGTCCCCCTTCTCCTCAACGCCAGCTGATCCACCCATTTCCCATTTTTCAGTTCACCCCGCCACCGTATCGGACAAATAACAAAAAAATTGGATCACCCCCAGAGCCTTTGCCACCGTCCATCGTTCTCTTCTGCAGCTCAAAGTACGTACCCTCCGTCTGACCAACTGCTTCATGGGGACGCTCCATGCTTACCTTACGTTAGGTACTACGCCTTGGCCCGTAGACAACTCTTTCAGCCAACGGGATGTGTTTCCGCAACGCATGAACCACTGTCCATGCCGACCAAGGAGGAAGATCCTCAAACTCTTGTCGCCGTCAGTAATAATCTCTTCACAATGGCATCTGCATACAAATTCTACAGCGGGTGTGCTCGGCCGTCCGAGTTGTTGTTGAGCATGTTTGTCACATATGATATATCATCTGACATCTCGAAGGGATTACTAGGTCGTGAATGGTGAGTTCTTCGTGCGTCATCTGGGTTTTTTTTCTACTTCTCTTCTTGTCTTCCACCCACCCTCGACTTCTGTCTTCTCGCTCTATCAGAGCAGATTTTAGACCGCATATACACAAACGAGACCCAAGAACCGTCAAATCGCGTCCCAGGTATTCCTTGGACAATTTTGCTCTCTAGAACATCTGAGCTGGTGTTGGCGTACTGTGGGTTGGGTTGTCGTATAAGCCTGGGTATGGTGTGGATACGAGACACCAGTACGTTCTATACTAAAATCATGTTTCAAGTCAACGTCCAATTTTCAATGTTCGACTCTGAACTCATCGCATTGGATTGTTTTCACACCGCAAACCGCCTCTTTCCTTTTTCTCTCTGAACTGCAGGCTTGTCCGGTTGGAACGTAACACCCTAGCCTGCCGGGCGTGTATCGGTGACACTCGCACCTTCCCGTTAGGATAGAGGTTTCTTGACGTTTCCTGGACGTTCTCGTATCTCAGTTCTTGCCTAATATTGAATGGCGCCAAAGCGAGCATTTACTATCTCATAACCGAGCATCCAGGTGCTATATACGTCAATGCTTAAAAGTCAAAATCGTTTTGGGATTTAAGTGTAGGGAGAGCGGCGAGATGCCTTGGTGCTATCCTAAACCCAAAACTAGAAGCTGGAAAATACTTCGAACCACAGCTCTATTGGATCTTAGCTCCGTCGATGCAAGCAATATATTCGATGTTTGTGAATATCTCTGTCAATCATTCTTCATGCGCGAATCATAGAGCCTCGCTATAATGGGCGACAGTTCCTATCACTGTGTGACAGGTCGAATTCGAAGTTCGGTAATTCACTTCGCGTCCAAGCGTTTTGAATTATTGAATTATTTAATCTATGAGATCATTCTTTTCTCTCTCTCCACCTTCTCTATCGATTGAGGTTGAGAACGATGCAACCCAAGTGGTGTGGTCAGACAGTGGGAATGAGATGCGGAGTGATTTTCACCCCTCGATTGTCACATCGTATAGTGCTAATCGACGACCAGTAACCACAGTTTTTACCTCTTCCACCCCCTCTTGGTCTCCATTATTGGAATTCGAAGCCCTTCTGCGCGTGCAGAGAAAATTAAATTGATCTCGGGGTATCCTATCTTTTCTCACTGCCGCAATTGTAGTCATTCCTGGCTTCTGCGAGGCTCCAACGACTTTTGCCCCCAATTGTGAGATGGAGATATTGGGAGCAACTGGGGAGGAAATTAGTGTGAAAAGAAAAGACCAACAATGAGGAATTCGGACCTCGACATTGCAGACGTTCCAATTTGTTCGTGATAAAACCAAGACTCTCCGTCGCTGCAACATCTTCGTCGTCATCCCACGAAACGGTAAGGTATGTTATTCGTGAAAAATCGACAGTAGCTGGCATCGCTCTCAAGAGTATGTTTATTGATTTGGAGGCTGAGTGGCAACAAGTGAAATTGAAAAATTGGAGAGGATGCTCCCGTTCTATGAGACTATTGCTGAGATCGTCCAAAAAATATCCATAGTAAATGCTGAGACTTTTTAGAGTCTGACTCGCCGAAGAGAATATACTGAGAGGGATGTTATGGAGATATGTGAAGCCGAGGGTGGCCAACTTGTCTCCGTGGATTATTCCCAAAAGATCGGCTATAAAGCCTGAATCGAGCGTGTTCCAATCGACACCATGACTTGCGCCGCTCCGATTTCGAATTTGAAAGTTTTCTACGTGGCGAAGCTTGCGGAGTATACTGCGCAAAACCGCATTCCTTGAATCATCTTCGGCCAGTTTGTACCGCAAGGTGCGAACGTATGTTGGAAGGTGGTGTGATAAATCCATGGCTTCAAAGAGGATGAGCAGGCGGCGATTAGAAATGCCCCCTTCGCTGTCATGGAACGACTGGATGTCGATAGTAGAAAAGATGTATCTCTGGCAGAACGGTGCCACCACGCTACACAAGAGGCAGAGTGACCGCAAGCTAGATATATCCCCAGACAGCTCGTCCACGACATTGGCGATGATATCTAAGGGAAGATAAACCATGACTGGAGTGTATGGTTAGCAATGAAGTTGCTGTGGCTTTGTCTTACGGGCGCGCTGATCGGTGATGCCCAGAGATCTCCAACGGTCGGCACATGATCGGCCAAACGCCGATCCAGGAGACATGCAATTGGCTACGCCAGGCTAAGAGTGACTGACAACAGAGCAGGGAAGTCTACATCTTTTCTTGGGTAGCCAAGGTCATGTAATCAACGCAACATAAAATTCAGCGTGGTTTCGTCAAAAAATGGGGATGCGTCCGATTAGAAAGACTGAACCGCTGCTGATCACCAGCTATATTCAGAAAATATTCATCTATGACTAATATGTATTTAAACCTCCTACATGCGTCCCGGGTCATCTCTTCAGCCTGAACAATAGAGCAGCTGTCAGCCACTAGACAGCCATTCTCTTACAAGAGGAAGGTTTCGCGGGATCTTTTGTGGTCTATTTTGAGGAACGCCCGGGCCGCCCGGGTTTGGATTCCGAGATGCTGAGCTGAATGGACGGATGTAACCCGGGATTAGGAAGATCGCCTAAATCTCTAAGCAAGAAGCAAGAACCAACATGGATGAGTATATGGCGTTGGTGGACGCTTTATGTTGCTGATCTTGATAGCGCACGTTGAAGTACCTGCCATTCCAATGCCATTCGACGTCCGAACTGCCGATTCGAAATACACTCTGTCCAATTACCTAGAGGATTCTTGCTGGCTCTCCATCTACGTGAAATATGTGCTCCAGACCAACCGAACTGAGTCTTCAGCAATGTGGTCCCAATTATATCTGACTGCTTCCACCCCAAATCTAGGGGGTTAATTGGGTGAATGCTGGTGATACTGGTATGGGCGAATAAGTAGTGTGGATACGAATATGTGTGTTTTCAGAGAGTATGGAGGCTATTTTCCACACGCTAGGTTCCGTGAGGTGCTATTCACGGCATCTTTCAAACCACACTTGGTCGGGTGTCTTCCTCTTAAAATCCCCGACCTGAGTTCCGTCGGTAGCACGAGATGGGTGGTCGCGCTTGAAGAAGCCTATTCTGCGTTTCAAAGAGCTTTAATTGGATTTTGGAATCTATCGTTAGTACTGTTGGATTAATAGTAGGCGAAAAAGAAGCGACAATTTCATCGACCCGGACTGAGTAGATCGATTGCTGTCTTGGTACAGTGGTGGTGAACGGGCGTCTCTGTCCATTCTGCTGTAATAATTATGCATATCAGACGCAGTGCGGATGGGTTACTTAGGTACAATCGTGGGTTTAACATGCACTCCATTAACCCGTGGTTCGTGTCGTCTTGTCAGAAGATACCAAGTGGAAATATTATCAAGCCACGTATCTAGAGAGACTCCTGCCTACGATCCCTCTCGTCGATAGAACCACCCCGCAGTCCCTCGCTGGATTTCAGCTCTCTACGACCGGGTGGCTCGATCCCAGACTCGTCACCGCGTGCTGCCACAAAGTGTAGCTGATACTATTGGTCTAAAAGCTTGATTATCTATCATGCATTATTCTCGGACATGAATAGCTTTACCGAAACGGGAAAATACGGTGCTTTCAACGAGAAGTCTGGATACTGTGAGAGAATAATGAGTTCAACTGCTCGGAATAGTTACCGTTGGACCGACGGCTCTGAATCCGACCGATCTTGAATTTCTCCGTGAGTTCAGTGACTTGCCAAAGGCCTGGTCCTGATATGGCTTAATAATTGGTGTACAAGGGTGTATAGACAAATTGAAATGCCATAAATTTGCGCATTGAATGTCCCTGCACCAAACAATACGGGAGGGAGAAGCTCCAAGGCGGTTGGAAGAACCAAATCCAAATCCTTGGCTTTTCCCATCTGCTGCGATGCTATCACATATTTCCCCCCATATTCAGGCGTACATGGAGGCCTAGCTTAAAATCCTGACCCTTTCGACAACGAAACGTTGGGAAATCGCAAATAATACTAATCCTGGATGGACCATTTTCGCCTTGGTGGACTCATCGAGAATAAGTAAGAAGAGGTGGGAATCTTGATGCCTGTCTTCTATGACAGCAGATGGCATCCAGCGGCAGTTGAACGGCTTGACCCGCGTGGCTGTCGCAGCCATCTCGGGGCGAGTTTTGAATTGGTATGTATTCTAATGGTTGGAGCAGCACTATCATCATTGATGCTTCCTTCAACAAGTCGGCCTTCTGCCTACTTTCGAATTGATGCTTTCCTCAAGGCTCAATTCTATAGGCAGAGTATATAAAAGGCTTCATGCTATGATGTCCTCGTGAGCTCGTATCCTTCTAGTCACCCCACCAATTTCCGTCATTGGAACTTGGCCGCGGAGAAAAATCAAGGACTGGAGCTGCTATGGTCCGCACGTACGTGTCTTTGTTTTAAAAGTGAGGAAACAGGAGACTAAATAATTGACAAAGACATGCCCATGAGGAGGACGTCCCGGGGACAGTAAATCTCAAAGCTCAAGGTAAGTTTATGAAGAGTACAATGCGCATATGAACCATACCTCATGAGGAGCAGAGGGCGATGACACTGTGTACGGGCAGGCCATATTCCCAGTCCCATCCGACGACCCTAATGATCCTCTCAATGTACGTATTGACTGTAGAGAATAACGGAGATGACCTGAGACTTCCTACAGTGGTCAAACTTTAGGAAGACCACAATCTTACTGATTTGCTCTCTGTACTCTTTTCTCGGCAACTCGTCGCTGTTGGGTCCATCAGTATACCTTAGGATTTACTCTCGAGAATTTGGGGTCACTACTAGTGTTGCTTCCGGCCTGATATCGTACCCTAATCTCGCATTTGGTTTTAGTGAGTCAAAAGCTCGTTTTCCATAAGTACGAAATTAACTTTGTCTAGGTTCCCTAGTTCTAGTACCCCTTTACCTGAAAATTGGCAGAAGACCGGTCCTGCTAGGATCTATGTTATGTGTGCGTACCTACCTCAATCGCTTTTGTGGCATGCACTCATCTATTAAATCAGTTCATCGCCGCATTGGCGGGTGCCTCTCAGGCCACATCCTTTACTGGATTAATGCTTGCTCGCGTCGTTCATGGCTTCGCATCTGGCGTATGTGAAGCCCTTCCAGTCCAGATTGTCAACGATGTTTTCTTCTTGCACGAACGCGGAAAGAAGATAGGGTATTACACAGGTATTGATCACATTCGGGTATATCTTCTATGCTCGCTAATAGGTTCCATTAGTATGCCTATGTCTGGGAGCTACAGGACCACTCTTTGCAGGCTACATGTTATCAGCCGGCTATTCTTGGCGTCTATACTTCTACGTAGAAGTCGCCTTCTCCGGAGCACTCTTCATCTTGGCTGTCTTCTTCGCGGAAGAGTCAAGGTACCATCGTCGGCTACCATCCCCCAATGCTTCTCGCAACGAACGCAGATCAGATTCTCACGCTAGCGAAGAAAAATCGGAGGAATTGCAACATGTTGAAGAAATACGATTCGTTCCTGCAAGGAAATCTTTTCTCAGTACCATGAAACCTTGGAGTGGAATCGACAGAGACGCCGAGTTTTTCATGACTGCGGTCCGCGCTTTCACCTATTTCCCTGTGCCAGCAGTCCTGTGGGTCGTCACAACATATGGTAAAGATTAAATCTCCTGTCCTGTTAATTTCTCGGTAACACTAACTTAATGCCTCGAAATTACCAGGAATATACATCGGCCTCGGAGGCCTAGCATTCAACTACACATTCCCTCTCAAGATCGTAGCACCGCCTTATAATTGGAGCCAGGTAAGTCCCTCATCCTACTAAATTTGAATAGACAATGACTCCCAACAGCTAAACTCGGGTCTCATCGCAATCGGGAAAGCCCTGGGTTTTCTCTCAGCCACACCTTTTACATTTACTTCTGACCGCCTGGCCGCATACTTCACCAAACGCAACAACGGCATTCGCGAGGCGGAAATGCGTCTCCCCGTTCTCATACCAGCTATGATCATCGGTCCAGCATCTCTAGTTATATATGGATTCACTGCCGAGCGCAACTTACACTGGTTCGGGTACTTCATCGGTGTTGCATTGTTCAACTGGAGTGAACTGTTCTACTTCTCATTTACGCTCGCATACGCCGTGGATTCTTATAACGTCAACACAAGCGAGATGTTGATTGCAATGAATCTGGGGAAGTCGGCGATTAGCTTTGCTATCGGCAGCTACTTACTGGATTGGATTTTGGCGAGAGGCTACGCGGTGGTTATTGCGGGAATTTTTGGGAGCTTGCTAATGGCGAACAACTTGTTCCTGTTTGTATTCATGGCTTTCGGGAAAAGAATTCGGGGGTACACAGCGAGGAGTTGGATGGGTAGAAGGCAAGTCAAAACCGCTGGGGAGGTCCTCTAATGAAAAGGTGAGATTTCAGCTATGCGTTACATACACGTAGGTGGATTGGTACGCAAATATTCTGATGTACATTAGCACATGCTTCAGCTACGTATATTCCTTCTGATTAAATCTCCATGTGGTGATTACACGTGTGTATAAATCCTTACTTTAGTTACGGGAAGTTAAGTATTTTGGGGCTAATTGTCGCAGAGTAAGAGTACAGAAAATCGTACCAACTTGATAATTGACAGCATACCGCATGGAATGTCCTCGAGGTCTTGATTTAAATTGTCCAGGTGACCGTCTTGTGTCTAGCGTGGGACTTCTCTACAGGCAAAACTATTAAACAAGCTTCTCGTGTAGAAATTATCAGGTCGGAGTCTTCTCGGAGTGATCTGTCAGTGAGACAGAGGCATGCATGCACGTTGAACTTCGCTCACAACCGTACCAGCGGTCCACACTGACGCTATGCCACAGCTCGAAACTATTGTGTCGATCAGTATTGGGGTGCTAGTCATCCTCCTTGTAATCAGGTCTCGCTCGCGTAATCTACTTCCTCTCCCTCCAGGTCCCAAAGGACTCCCTCTAGTTGGGAATTTGTTGGATATTCCGTCAAGTTATGCATGGGAAACATATCATAAGTGGTCTACAGAGCTCGGTAAGCTGCATTCTGCTTCTGGTATTGCTCCCAAAACCAAATCATCAATAGGTTCAGATATAATACATCTAAATGTTGCTGGTCAGAGCATCATCGTTCTCGATACATTCGAGGTTACCAATGAGCTGTTGGAAAAGAGGTCATCCATTTACTCCTCGAGGTAAACGGTATTGAAACGATTAGGTTCATTCAAAATCGTAAATGTGATTCTTACCACTAGGGCTCGATTGCCGATGGTCAACGAATTGCTTGGATGGAACTTCAACTTCGGATTTATGAAATATGGTACGTGGGATTTGGGTTATGATATATCCACTAAATTTGTACTCGTAGGTGACACTTGGTACAGTCTTATATTTGGGACAAATTTCGTTCAGGCGTGACTTACATGAAACATCAATAGGCGCCGACATCGTCGAATCGTACATCATGAATTCCATCCAGCAGCTGCCATACAGTGGAGACCATACTCACTAAAAGCGACTCGAAACCTCCTAAATCGTTTCTTGGATAGGCCCGATGATGTCATGGGGAATTTTAGGCAGTACGTTGAGCCTCACTTTGATGAAGTACAATAACTCATCCATCGTATATTACTGAAGTATGGTAGGAGAAACGATCATGCTCATCGCATACGGCCTCCCAGTAAAGCCTGTCGATGACCCTTACCTCAAAACGGCCGAAAGGGCACTACAACAGCTCTCACTTGCTGCTGTACCTGGAAAGTATCTGGTAGATAGCCTCCCCTCATTGAAGTACCTGCCGGAATGGATGCCTGGAGCGGGTTTTCAAAAAATGGCTCGAGAGGGGAGGGTATTGGCAAGAGAAATGATTGGGGAGCCTTATGAAGTCGCAAAGAAAAGTATCGTATGTACTAACTCACTATCTGCTGAGGCTGGAGGGTCACATATATTTTAATAGGCCAAAGGCGGCGCTTTACCGTCATTCACTTCAATCTGTCTTCAAAAGATGGACTCTGGAGTCAAGGACGAAGCATACTCGGAGGATGCCATTCGAGGCACGGCTGGCACTATGTATCTCGGTAAATTTCAGCCATGTTAACTCCATTCGTGAAAATAATCTGACAGATTTAATTAGGCAGCACTGATACTGTGAGCGTCTCTACCATTCCAAGATACAAGACCTCTGACAGTGACATCTCCTAGACTGTATCTGCGCTTGCATCCTGCGTTCTCGGTCTTTTAGCCCGCCCAGATGTGCTCAAGAAGGCCCAAGAGGACCTCGACGCTGTCCTAAAACCCGGACATTTACCAGATTTTGATGACGAACCCTCTCTTCCGTTTATCACGGCCATTGTGAAGGAGACTATGAGGTGGAAGCCTGTTGCTCCAATATGTTCGTCCACCTTCAGATCAAATATTTATATTTAAATCTCATATATGAATGGGTGAGCAGCCATTCCGCGGTATTTGGATGTTGAGGACCAGTATCGGGGGTATCGACTACCGGCAGGTTCAATCGTGATACCTAATGCATGGTATGGACTTAAGTTGCTGTTTTATCTCTGTCGATTTGCTAAATTGAAGGATCTTCTACCAGGGCAATGTTAACCGACGAAAGTACCTTCCCTAATCCATTCGATTTCAAGCCAGAGCGATTCATGAAGGACGGTCGTTTAAGTAAGGAGGTATGGGATCCATCCCATGCTGTCTGGGGGTTTGGAAGACGGTGAGACACATTTATCCATGTTCATGTGTCAGAAATCAGATTCTATATTGCCGATAATTTTATTCTCAAGGATCTGCCCCGGGAGATTTATGGCGTTTTCATCTATGTGGATTGCCGTGGCAAATATGATAGCTGTATTCGACATTGAGAAATCGAAAGATTATGATGGGAACATCATTGAGCCGACCATGGAGTATGTTTCTTCGTTGATATAGTGGGTGTTTAATTGCTTCTTCGGTTTTTAAAGCCCAAATTTTCTAACGGATTGAATGTAGTATACCAAAACCTTATACATGTTCGATCAGGCCGCGTTCAAGGGAGGCGGTAGAACTCATTCGACAGCATGCCCTTGATGAGGCCTTGTAGTTCAACGAGCTATATTTTAGGACTAGGCCATGATTTTTGTGCGTCCACCTTGTAGTTTTCAATGAAAAAGTCTGCATGGCAAAAGACCCAGGCATCCGAGCTCGTTGGACTTGAGTAAACATTTTCTTTTAACAGTGCTATCGATTTGAAAGCCCGTCGTATATAGGGCTCACTTGGCACTGTCTCAGCTTGTACAGACCATGGTATATTCCTCGGGGTGGCAAGTAACAGTTGGTGTACAGTAGATGAGCGTATTCTGGAAAGATGCGATCGCCACGATACTGGTGCGTATATGAGTCCGACGAATCGTGTGATAGACGCCCACGCAGGCCAACGTAAGCTTCCGAGTGATTGTTCCGGAACTCGCATAATTTATCTTCTGAAATTCGAACATCGCCGAGGCGGGCACAGTGAGTTTTTCAGCTCCAACAGGGAAATTCAGTACTACAGTGCGAGTAAGACTGGGTACTCGATTCGCGCTGTTGAATAGGATCTGTCCGTCAACCAGAATACGAGTGTAATCTGTTCTTGAAGGCACACTAAATTATGGGTTGTTAATGAGAAAGGACGCAATATAATAACCAGGTTGAAATGACCACATCCCAGCTACTCACTCGTGCTTCAAAAATTGGGATGCAAAAAGAAAAACAATCACCATCCCCGTCGCTGATGTTCACACCGTGACAGCCATCGTCTACTATCTGACTGAGCCAATTTAAGTTTCGTATCGCAAGAGGGAAATGATCCAGCTGACGAGAGTGGTGTTACGAGTCTGAATGTCATGAGGAATCGTCGTTATAAGACGGTTGTCCCGCCACTACAGCTAAGTAGCTGGCAACGGCCGGACGCGTGTGATGAGATTGCATTTATTTTGGTTCTTGTCCGGATTGGGAGATAGGCGTGGCCAGCCGCAGGCTGGGCAACGAGTGGTGAAGGCGGTTGAGAATTGCCTGACCAGGTTGTTTAAGAATTATCGGACTCGTTCCTGCCATGCCGTGCAATGATTGAAAGATTCGACGGCGAAGCCGATGAATCTGCTGTCTCGTGGGAAGGAGCCGCCGCATGTGACACATCGCGACTCCCGTACCTTTCGTGTTATTACCATTACCACTACCTGGCTCGTTCGTACTCGCCCGGGGAGTCGCGTCCATTCGCTCTCTGCTCCGTATACGCTCCTTGCTACCCATACTCCTTTATAATGCACGAAAGAAGGCACCACACAACAGACGACATGGCCGAGGACTGAAAAGGCCTATTCCTGACGAGCGTGACGAGCAGATCCCCCATGAGGCTCGAGGCAATGCTCAACTCGTGCCCAACCTCTCTCTTGACGGCAGCTGGCAAGGAATCAACCCCCAAGCTCGACAGTGGGACGACACCGACAACCTCTCCCATAGGTCTAGGTCCAACCGCGGAGTTTCGAACGAGTCGGAACCATTGCAGAAGGTGCATCATGGACAATAGAGCTATGACTCCCAACGAAACGGTGAGTCTTCGCCAATGTTCTAAACCTCGGATCGCGAACTACCTGGCCTCGAGGCCACTACACTATTTAATATGAGCACACTACCGCTCGATGGCTAAGGACCATCATCTACGGCCTTATAGAGCCTCGTACCCTCTACCGCTGCAGCTACCGACCATACCTGGTCTCCAGCGAGTTTTCTAGTGGCGATATACCTATTCGTCCCCTCCTATGAGGTCTATCATATATATCCTATCTCTGATTCATATCACATCAGACCGCTACTTGGACATCTGGCCATCCCACCATTCTGAACTAGTTCCTCTTGCGCAAAGGAAGACACCCTCGTCGCATACCTGGAATGCTAGCTACGAGTGCCGCCTATGTCGTACCTGATCAAATCGGAAGAAATTCGCAGGTGGATGGAATGTACACATCCTCCTTACATGCCCCACGGACGACTACTGTGCGCAACGTAGCGGTATCCCCACCAACACCCTAGAGGATGGGATCACCATCGACGTGGACTCCGGAAAATCATTGCATCCTCGAAGCCGCTTCCTAATGACGGCGAATACGACCTCACCTTCGACCAATGGCATCAAGGATGGCGTCACGACAAGGTATCCAGACCCGATGATTGGAAGCTGTGGGTCATGTACGACACCGAACTCCGTCGCCAATCCGTCACGTCAAGTGTTGACCCCAGCCGTTTTCACCTCGACTTATGACCTGGCCTACAAACCATTTACATGAGGGAGGAATCCGCAACACCTATATGGTGACCTCCCTTAGGCTAGTCGGCTATTTAATCGGGCCAGACCGCACCAGTTGTGGGCTTGCCGATGTGTCCGCTTCTCCTTCCTTTGGGGTCATCCGCCGGCATCCCCATCGGCCCTACGCCCTGGAGACGAGACGGCTTCCAAGTCGTTGACTCTTCACCGCCCAGTCCAATACCGTTACCTCCACATAGACGCGACGCACGCGTCACGAG
>Ga0247741_1000572_pt1 | contig 20833 bp, 20 predicted proteins | sample UWRJL213509R2_FD_180945 | JGI IMG/M metagenome (GOLD analysis project Ga0247741, IMG submission 180945) | Plant litter microbial communities from Arlington Agricultural Research Station in Wisconsin, United States - UWRJ-L213-509R-2 | ecosystem: Environmental > Terrestrial > Plant litter >... | reverse complement strand
CCCGGCAGCGCACCCCTCCTACACGGCGCGTCTGGAACCGCTGACGCTTCTGTCGGCCGTCGCCGGCGCGACGAAGCATATCGGGCTTGGGGCCACCGTCTCCACAACCTACAGCGATCCTTTCACGGTCGCCCGCGTCTTTGCCTCGCTTGATCATCTCAGCGATGGTCGTGCTGCCTGGAACGCGGTAACGACGGCGAACCCGACGGCCGCAGCAAATTTTGGGACCATTCACCCCGATCATGCGAAGCGCTACGAGATCGCCGAGGAGTTCCTCACCGTCGTTCGTGGTCTCTGGGATTGCTGGGCGGACGACGCGATCACCGCCGACCGCGAAACCGGCGTCTACATCGATCCAGCCAAGGTTCGCCCTCTCGATCATGACGGCGCGCATTTCAAGGTCAAGGGGCCGCTGAACATCGGCCGCTCGCCGCAGGGACAGCCGATTATCCTGCAGGCCGGCGGTTCAGGCCCCGGCCAGGAACTGGCGGCGAAATCGGCCGACGTGGTCTTCTCGGTGACACAGGATCTCGACGAAGCACGCTCTTTCTACCGCTCCGTCAAGGATCGCCTGCCGAAATACGGCCGCGCCGAAGACAGCATGGTGATCCTGCCGGGTCTCATGCCGATCGTCGGGCGAACGGAGCGCGAGGCCCACGATAAGCTCGCGGCGCTACAGGGCTTCATCAGCGAAACCAATGCGCTGTCACTGCTGTCCGATCGCTTCGGCATCGACATGAGCGTCTATGATCTCGACGGTCCGATTCCCGAGGACCTGAAGCCGTCGGACAGCTATCACGCCTTCGCCAAGGTCATGCTCGACAAGGCGCGGCGCGAAAATATGCGGCTGCGCGATGTCTACAACCTCATGGCCGCAGCGCGCGGGCATTGGGTTCTCTGCGGCACGCCGGAATACATTGCCGACACGCTCGAGACCTGGTTTGAAACCGGCGCCGCCGACGGCTTCAATATCATGCCGTCGCACTTCCCCGATGGCCTGACCGATTTCGTCGAGATGGTCGTGCCGATCCTGCAGGAGCGAGGCCTTTATCGCCTCGAATATGAAAGTGGCACGCTGCGCGACCGGATGGGGTTCGAACGCCCGGCGCGGATCTAGGAGACGATAGATGGGGATGATAGATCACAGCTTCGAAACGGTGAAAAGCTTGGAGTTCCGCTATGGCATGTCGCGCCTCGGCGCGGCGGTCAACATCGTGACGACGCGGGCCGGTGACGGCCCTTACGGCTTCACCGCATCGGCGGTCTGCAGCGTCAGCGATACGCCGGCGACGCTGCTTGCCTGCATAAACCGCACGAGTTCCTGCTTTCCGGCGTTCGAGGCGGCGCGCTTCTTCTGCGTCAACACGCTGGCGCCCGGCCACGTGGCGCTCTCCAATCTGTTTGGCGGCAAGACCCCGATGGCAGAACGCTTTGCGACCGGTGGATGGGTCGAAGGCAACACCGGCGCGCCTGTTCTCGAGGATGCGCTGGTCAGCTTCGAATGCGAACTGACTAACGCGCTCGATCAGGGAACGCACCGCGTGCTTTTTGGCCGTGTCTTGCGCGTCAACGTCGCCGAAAAACAGGAAGCGCTTCTCTACTACGCCAAGCGATATGTGACGATAGGTGGCGCGGGCTAGAAGCGGGTCACGAAGTTGAGCCGCGCGGCGCTGGATTGCCGGCCATTGCCGAACACATTCAAACCCCATGCCTGCTCCGGCGTTAGATACATGGCGCCCTCGCGATTGCGGTGATGTCCACCTCGAAACGCGAGCGATGAAAGACGATGCGATTGGGAACATCGCGAATGGTAAACTCGGTGTAGGGATCTTCCTCCTGTAAGCGCTCTTGATCATCCAAGCCGAATAAAGACTGTAGGTCCAGTCGGGTAGAGTGTCCCTCATGGATCGCGGTTGCGATAATAGGCGACATGCCGCGTTCACGGGTCCACAGCGCTGTAGGGGCAACTGATGGTGTTATCAGAGTCTTCGGCAAGAATGCTCGTTCGAGCTCGACTTCCGTCGTCGACACTGTCTTGAAGTGATCGGCAGACCTGGCGGATTTCATAGGCTGTTCTCCAGTGCGACTGAAGAACGCGCCTGCCCACCTTTGTTACGAACGATAGTCAGAAATTGATCGCCGAAGCGAATTAGTAGCAGTTCAACCAGGTATTGCCGATGCCGGTGGGTTGATTCCGTTCAAGGCGATAATGGTTCTTGCAGCGAGGAAGCGACTGCTCTGCCACCAGCGGACAAGATCAGGAGAAATTCTCAAGCACCGCAAGGAACGTGTGCCGGTCACCCTGTCCTTCGGTCAACCGCACGCGCCCTTCAATGTCCGCGAGATGGTGATCCATCAGGTCTTGAGCCTTCGCCAGGTCTTTTGCCTTCAGCGCCGTAACGATCATGCGGTGATGGTCGGCACCACAGTCGTCCTTGCGGTCTTCTTCATAGAGTGACATGACGAGCGAAAGGCGCGCGACGATCTTGGACAGCATTTCTGTCAGCACGGGATTTCCGGCAAGATCGGCGAGGACGATGTGGAATTTCCCCGAGAGCACCGTCTTCGACTTCTCGTCCCCATGGTGATGGATGTGTTCTTCCTCGTCGGTCAGCCTCTCCAGCGCATCGAGTTGTTCTGCGGTCGCACGCGTAACGACGAGTTCAAGCAGCAGTCGTTCCAGTTTCCGCCGTGCTTCGAACAGGCTCTTTGCCTGTTCTATGCTCGGCTCAGCAACGAAGGTGCCACGGTTTCTCTTGCGCTCGAGCAAATGGTCGCTTTCGAGCACGCCAAGAGCGCCGCGAACGACGGTGCGACTGACTCCAAAATGCTCGGCGATTGCTTCTTCAAGGATTTTGGTACCCGGCTTGAGGGCGCCTTCGCCGATCGCCGCCGCTAGCGTATTGCGAATGCGCTCGGACACATCGTCATTGTCTGCGTTCTCAGCCGCACCGATGGCGGTTGGAGGCGATTTCAGGTTTTGACGGCGCGTTCTCTTCATCATCCTCTCCAGGCAATGTCACGGCTTCCGGGTCATGCCGAAAGCCGTGATTTAACAGATATCTGCGCACTATAATTTTTTCTATAAGAATATTTGTGCGCAACCCGATGTTTCCACCATAAGTTGGTGAAGTGGCGCGGCTGAAGCCACCTTGTTCAGGCGGCCGCCTGCTTGTCGGCAGCCGGATAAGTCAGGGCAATCCCCTTGTCCTTGCAGATCATTTCGACATGACGCGCGGATTGCCGAATGAAGGAGATTGCCTCGTCGAAGCCGTAGGATTGGTGATCGTAGCTTGGATAGCCGTACTGGCCGGCTTCGTAGCCCTCCCAGTCCGGGACTTCGCCGGATGCAACACGCATCTCATAGGCATCGACCAGCGCGATGTAGGCGTCGAGCTCTTCGGCTGTCAGGTCGGGATGGCCGGCGCGCCAGATCGGATCGTCGATCTGGATGCACTGGCGCGGATTGGGCTTGCGCGGCTTGTCGGCGACGGAGGCCGCGACCTCCAGCGAGAGGTTGAGCGCGGGATTGGCTTCGGCGAGGATCGGCAGGATCGTTTTGAAATCAACAATACCGCCGCCGACCGGGCGGGTCTGGAAATCGAGGCCACCGGGCGCGCGACCGACATAGGCGTCCTTGATATGTGTCTGGCGGACATAGGGGGCGAGGCGCTTGGCTGCGAAGACCGGATGCTCGGCGCGCTGCAGGCCATTGGCGGTGTCGAAGACCGCGCCGACGCAATCGGCGCCGACCTTCTCGATCAGCCGCAGGATTTCGAAGGAGGTGATCTCGTCATGGGTCTCGATGTTCAGATGCGCGCCATGCGCACGGGCAACGGGCGCAAGCTTGTGGAGCACCTTCTCGATGCCGATCAACTGGTCTTCCCAGGTGATGTCGGTACGGAAGCGGTCATTGGCGAGACGGCCGCGATATTCGGACTTAAAATTGCCCGGCGCGACCCAAAGCTCGAGGCAGCCGATAGCGGCGCTCGCCTCGATCATCCGCGTGAAGCCGGCAATAATGTCCCCATCACCGGCCGCTCTCAGGGCGGGTTCCTCGGCGCTGCAGTAAGGGTTGATCTTGCCAACCCCGCTTTCGAGGTAAAGGCCGAGCTCATCTGCCTTCGCCCTGATGTCGCGCAGCTCACCCAAGTCGAGCGTCGGGCTCATGTCCAGCGCAGTGGAGAAGAAGATGCCTGAAAGGCCGAGCTCCTTGACGTGGTCGAGGCTGCCGAGCGGGCCACGCTTCTTCGATTCCGGCAGTTTGATGTTGTCTATGCCAAGCTTCAAGATGTGCTCCTTGTCGTTTCCTGAGAGGCCTCGCTGCTTCGGCGAGGCCTCGGTTATTGGTTGGCCCTCAGGTGCGTTTCGCGGTGCGGGATCCGTCAGCGCCGCTGCGGTATTTCGGTTGGAGGCTCTTTTCGAGATAATGCTGGCCGATCGACGCCACCGTGGTGATCGCGAGGTACCAGATGGAGGCGACGAATAGCAGCTCGATCACCAGGAAGTTGCGGGCGTAGATAACCTGCGCTTGCGTCAGCAAGTCCTGCATGCCGATGACGGAGACGATGGCGCTTGCCTTCAGCATGCCGATCGCCTGGTTACCGGTCGGGGGCACGATAAGGCGCGCCGCCTGTGGCAGGATGACGGTGCGGAATGTCTGCCGGGGCTTCAGTCCAAGTGATGTCGCCGCCTCCCGCTGTCCACGGTCGATCGCAAGCAGGCCGCTGCGAATGATCTCCGACATATTGGCGGCCTCGTGCAGACCGAGCGCCAGGAAGCCCGCGAGCGCCGGCGTTACGACGTCGTTGATCGAGATGCTGTAGTGTCCCATCCCGACCTGCGGAATGAAGAGCGCGATATTGAACCACAGGAAGATCTGCACGATCAGCGGCACGCCGCGAAACCACCAGACGAAGCCTGCAGCAATCGCCTTCAGAACGATATTGCCAGACGTCGCCATGACGGCGATAAGGCAGCCGAGCCCAATGCCGAAAATCATGGCGCCGGCCGTCAGTTCCAGTGTCAGTAGCACGCCGCGCAGGATCTGGGGGTGCACGAGATAGCGCGGGATTTCGGACCATTGCACGCTCTGGCTTTGTGCGACGGTGGCTGCGAGAAGCACCAGCGCGAGGATCGCGCTGGCACCGGTTGCGAACTGTCCCCACTTGATCGACCGCATGGCCGGTGGCGGCAGGCTCATTGTCGTTGTCGGCGTGGTGAACAGTGCCATGGGGTTCACTCCGCGGGCATGCTGGCGGCGTCGTTGACCTTGACGGTCTTGACGGCGAGCGGGCCGAGGCTCCACTTCTTCATGATCGTCTCGTAGGCACCGCTGTCGACCATCTGCTGCAGGGCGGCGACGACGGTGTCGCGGAGTTCCGGATTGTCCTTCGATATCAGCATGCCGAGATAGCCGACGGCGAGGCGGATTTCCGGAAGCGCCTGCAGGCCCTTGCCGTTGCCGGTCTGGTGCTCGGTCGTATAGACGCTGGTCGCATAGCCGTTGACGGTGGCATCGGCGCGACCGGTGCGCACGGCCTGCAGCACATCAGGCATCTTCGGGATCGCCATGATGTCGATTGGCGTCTTGCACTTCGCCGAAGCGGTCTCGACCATCTTGCCCTGGAAGGTGCCCACGGGAACGGCGACCTTCTTGCCGCAGAGGTCTTCCATGCTTTTGATGCCGAGCGGGTTGTCCTTGATCGTCATGATCGTGGTGGCGTCATACATGTAGTCGATGACATCGACCTGCTTTTCGAGCTCGACGTCGTCGTTGATGCCGGAGATCGTCATGTCGAACCGCTTAGAGAGGATTGCGGGAACGATGGCGGCGCCGGCGCCGACATCCGTCATCTGGACGTCGAGGCCGAGGATAACACCGAGGGCCGTGGCGATATCGGCGTCGATACCCACAAGCTTGCCGTCGTCGTCGTGGAAGCTGATCGGCGGCGTCAGGTCCGTCGCGACCTTCAGTACGCCTGATGCCTTGATCGAAGCGGGAAGACCGTCCGCCAACTTCTGCGTCAGCGTCACGCCGGGGAGTTTGGCAACGTCAGCTCCTTCCATCTTCTCTGCCGCGCTTTCTGCGGCATGGGCGGACAGCGCCATGAGAGTGACGAGCGCGGTGGCGATGCCGGCCTTCAGGATTGTCTGCACGTTCTTCATGGGATCCCCTTTTTTCGATTTTGCATTGCATGAATTCTCTGGAATGTTCCAAGCAATCACCGTGCCAGTTTCGCCTTTGCGGATTCAAGCTATTGAAAATGAATGAATAAATGCTCGGAGTGTTCGTCCGAAGAAACTTGCGCATATTATTTCGCATGAGTGTTCGCAAAAATAATGATTAAAAAATCGCCCTTGCGTCGATTTTCTGGGCGAGACCCGCCTCAAGCCCCGCCTTTTCCCTCGTCCCCGTTCTTTTCCTGATGGCTGATGGCTGGCGAGATTGTCCGTTTTTCGCCAGGCGCTGCATATATCCGGTCGATAAATGAGCAGAATTCTGCACGGCATCGAACCATTCTGGCAAAACTTTAGACAAATAATATTCCGAAATAAATGTCGGAGATTTATGATAAGAAAGTTTCGAAAGTTTATGAATCATAAAATCGACTTTTAATCAGTATGTTGAACTTGTCTCGGTCAACGATCTCCCAATCTGGCATGACCCTTGCAATTCCCTTTCCATGAACAGGCTCCGGCGTCGGAGCGCTCGTTGCCACCACGCGAGATCAGGGAAGCCACATGCTGGACATCGCAAAGACTGCCGATCGCAAGCGGCTCAGTGTTCGGGGCGTCACCCATAGCTATGGCGGGCAGAATGCAGTCAGCGACATTTCCTTCGATATCGAGGCCGGCGAGATCGTCGCTCTTCTGGGGCCGAGCGGCTGCGGCAAGTCGACGGTGCTGAGGGCGATCGCCGGCCTGATCCAACCCAAGGCGGGCCGGATTGTGCTTGGCGACGACGACCTTGCCAATGTCTCCGCTCGCGCACGCGGCATCGGCATGGTCTTCCAGAACTATGCGTTGTTCCCGCATCTGACCGTTGCGGAAAACGTCGCCTATCCACTCGCGTGCCAGAAAGTGCCGCGCGCGAAACGATACGCGCGGGTCGAGGAGATGCTCTCGCTCGTCCGGCTAGATGGCTATGGCAACCGCCTGCCGCGCGAACTCTCCGGAGGCCAACAGCAGCGTGTCGCCGTCGCCCGCGCCATTGCAGGTCGCCCGTCGCTGCTGCTTCTCGACGAACCCTTCGGCGCGCTCGACCGGGCGCTGCGCTTCGACCTGCAGGTCGAGCTCCTTCATCTGCAGAAGACGCTCGGCATCACCACGCTGATCGTCACCCATGACCAGGAAGAAGCCCAGAGCCTCGCCAGCCGCCTGGTGCTGATGAACAAAGGCAATGTCGAGCAGATCGACACACCGATGGCCGTCTACGACCGGCCGAAGACCCTGTTCGTGAATACCTTCATCGGCCAGACCAATGTTCTCCATGGCACGGTTGCTGAACTCGGCGATGGCAGCACGGTCATTGCCCTGAAGAGCGGCGAGAACCTCGTCCTGCCGCGCCGCCTGAGCTTCACCACGGGCGCGGATGTCACGATCACCTTCCGGCCCGAAGAGGTCCGCCTGATGACGCAGCCGGGCGTGAACGCGCTTGCCGCGCGCGTCACCGTTTCCGTGCCGCTCGGCCCGACGCTGATCCACGACCTCGTTCTTGGCGACGGCATAGGCCTGCGCGTTTCCGAGGTTCGCGGTCCCGGCACCGCCATTCCCGATATCGGTGCCCAAGTTTTCGCAGAGATCGACACCCGCAGATGTCACGCATTTCCGGCTGAACCGGAAAGCACCCAGTGAATGCCAACAACGGAATGACATCAACAACAACCAACAGAGGTGACAGCATGAACGACTTCAAAATGACCCGCCGCCATTTCGGCCTTCTCGCTGCCGGCGTCGCCGCAGCCTCCGCAATGCCCTTCGCGGCCCGTGCAGCAGCAGGCGAAACCGCAATCGCCGCGACCTTTCCTGGCAACTGGGAAGACGGCTATCGCAGCGTTCTCGGTCCACTCGTCAAGGAAGCCGGCTATGGCCTGACCATCGCCCCCTCGATGGCGCAGGACCAGCTTGCCAAGGTCATGGCGAGCCCCGGCAACCCGCCCTACGACACGCTGCTGATGTCGCCTGGCCAGATGGCCGTCGCCATCGAGAACGACATCATCCAGAAGATCGATCCGAGCCGCCTGAAGAACTGGAGCATGCTCGATCCCGCCTTCCAGGGTGAGTACGGTCCGACCGTGACCATTGAGGTCAACGGCATCGCCTATAACCCAGATCTCGTGCCGCGCCCGAAGGGCTATCGCGACCTGTTCGAGAATCCGGCCTATAGCGGCCTCGTCTCCTGGACCGGTTTCGGCTCCAACACCGCCGTCATGGCCTATACGGAAATGGCGAAGATCTTTGGCTCCGGCCCCAACGACATGGACGCGGTCTTCAAGGTGTTCAAGGAGCATCCGGAACAGTTGAAGGGCGTCGTCGACAGCACCAACCACCAGATGACCCTTTTCCAGCAGGGCGAAATCGCGGTCTTCATGTGCTCGACCGGCAACGTCGCCCGCCTGAAGTCAATGGGTCTCAAGGCTGAGTATGTCGCTCCGGAAACCGGCGCGCCGGCAGCCCCTGTTAATATCCACCTGACCAAAGGCGCGAAGAACCTCGATGCGGCCTATGCCTATATGGACGCCGCCATCTCCAAGGCAGCGCAGGACAAGCTGAAGCTGCCGCCGACTGAGATGTTCCCGACCAACAAGGACGTCGCGCTCACGCCTGAGATCGAAGCCTATGTGACGCGCGAGCAGCTCGGCAACATGGTCTATCCTGACTGGGTTGCCATCAACAAGAACCGCGCCGACTGGATCCGCCAGTTCGACGCCCTCGTCGCAGGCTGAGGAGAGCAAGATGAAGGCGGGCGGTTTTCCATACGTTATCCCGATGCTGCTGCTGTCGGTGGCGTTCTTTGCGACGCCGCTCGCCGTTCTCGTCGCTTTCAGCTTCACTGGGCCTGATGGGGCAACGCTGGCCAATTATATCAGGTTCTTTGGGGACGCGTTCAATTTCCGCGTCCTACTCAATACTGCACGTCTCGGTCTGTTGACCGTTGCCGCCACGACGCTGCTCGGCATCCCGATCGCGCTACTTTACTGGCACAGCGGCAGGACGGCGCGCCAGGTCATCATCTTCCTGACGCTCGTCCCAATGCTGACCAGCAATGTGGTGCGCACCTTCGCCTGGATTGTCATCCTCGGACGCCAGGGGCCGATCAGCGAGGCGCTGCTTGGGCTCGGGCTAGTCGGTCGGCCGATGACCTTGATGTTCACCGAACTCGGTCTCGTCATGGCCATGTGCCAGATCGACCTGCCATTGATCATCCTGCCGCTCGTCGCCATCCTGTCGCGCACGCCGGTTCAATACACCGAGGCGGCGCAGGTCTCCGGTGCTGGCCCCTGGCGCATCTTCGTGACCGTGCTCATCCCGCTCATGCTGCCGGGCTTGCTCGCCGGTTGGATCCTGGTCTTTGCCAGCACCAGCAGCTCCTTCGTCACGCAGGCCGTCATCGGCGGGGCGCGCAATGTCTACGTTCCGCAGCTCATCTATCGCGAGGTCGGCACGCTTTTCGACTGGCCGCTAGCATCGGCGATCGCCGTTGTGCTGTTGCTATCCACCGGTTGCCTGCTCGTCGCAATGACGATGATTTCCCGTCACAGGAGGCTTGTCGGCCATGGCTAACAGACGCGAAAATCCCATCCCGGGTCTGCTCTACAAGCTCTTCGTCTTCGGTTTCGGCACCTTCGCCGTGATCTATCTCGTGGCGCCGATTGTCATCGCGCTCATCATGTCCTTCACCGCGGGCCAGACCCTGAAATATCCCCCCGAGGGCTTCTCGCTTCGCTGGTACGAGGCGCTGCTCGATCCCGCTCGCTCGGCGACGGAACATGCGGCGGCCTTCAACTCGCTGAAGATCGCCGGCCTTGCGGTTCTGGGATCGCTGCTCTTCGCGGTGCCGGCCACCATCGGCATGAGCCAGATGCGCAAGGGCACCGTCGGCGCCATCGAGCCCCTGCTTCTATCGCCGCTCGTCCTGCCCAGCCTCGTCTACGGTCTGGCGGCGCTGATCGTCGCCAATTTCATCGGCTTCCAGCCGTCGCTCTGGCTGACTGTTGCCGGCCATGTCGTGGTCTTCGGTCCGCTGATGTACCGCGCGGCCTCCGTCGTCGCGCAAGGACTCAATCCTTCGCTCGCGGAAGCATCGACGGTCATGGGTGCGTCCTGGTTCACCACGCTTCGCCGGGTGACGCTGCCGCTGCTGATGCCGGGCATTCTCGCCGGCGCGTTTCTCGTCTTCATCCAGTCGCTGGACAATGTCTCGATCTCGCTTTTCCTTGCGGATGCCGAGACCACGGTCCTGCCGCTCCGGATGTTCGCGCTGATCGAGGAGTCGCTCGATGTTCGCGTCGCCGCGATCTCGGGCATCCTCATCGGCCTCACCCTGATCGTCATGCTCGTCGCAAGGCGCGTTCTCGCGCCGCGGCAGGCCTGATCAAACTCCAATAATAATCTGGAAGGAAACACCCATGACTCCTAGCGCAACCAAGTCAGGCTCCTATCGCGTCGGTTCACTGCTCGCCGATTTCCAGCCGGACTTCGATTTCGATGCACCTCTGCCGCTGCCGGTCGAGGAGTTCGAGGATCGCCTGCGCCGCATCCGCCGTCAGGCCGTGGAAGCCGGGCACGATGCGCTGATCGTCCACACTGGGGGCGTCGGCTGGTTCCATACCTCCAATCACTATCTGCGCTATATCTGCGACTGGATGCGCGAGGGTGTGCTGATTATCCCGACCGACAGCGACAAGCCGTTGACGCTTCTGTCCTTCTTCACCCAGTCGGTGCTACTGCCACCCGGCGGCGAGCCGGTTCTGGTCGAGGACATCTGGCAGATCGGCCCGATCGGCCGCGAATATGCCGACCGTCCGGGCGACAGCATCGTCAAGACGGCGGAGAAATGTGCCGAACTCCTGGCGGGCATGGGGCTCGCCAAGGCCCAGGTCGGCCGCATCGGCGATCGGACGTCGCTGACCTTCTGGGCGGCGCTCGATGAATTGATGCCGAAGACCAAGTTCGTCGCCGATAATGCCATTCTCGACCGGATGCAGAAGGTCCGCTCGCCACGTGAGATCACCCTGTTCCGCGCCGCAGCCCAGCTCATCAGCATCGCCACCCAGGCGGCCTATCATGTCGCCAAGCCGGGTGTGACCGACCATGAGATCTACGCCGCCTTCACCCAGGCGCAGCTCACCTATGGTGGTGAGACGGGCGATGGCTACCAGATCGGCATCAACGAGTTCGGCACCCATTGCGGCAAGCCCTACGGCCATGTCGTCCGTCCGGGCGACCTGATCAACCTCTATGTCTCCAACATCACCTATCGCGGCTATACGGCCCAGACCGCGCGAATGATCGCGGTCGGCGAAATCACCAAGCGACAGGAAGAAGTGCTTGATGCCTGCACCGAAGGCGTCAAGCGCGCCGAGAAGCTGATCCGTCCCGGCGCCCTGATGCGTGATGTCAACAACGCAGCCTTCGAGCCGATGATCGAACGCGGCATGTTGGCATCGCCGGAAGCGCGCGACATGCCCTACAATTGGGCGCCGATGGACGACGGCGGTGCTCGCCTCATCCCGCGCCAATATGTAAAGAATATCGACTGGGAGGCGCAAGGCCGCAAGCTGATGCACGTCTACCCGGCGACCCACGGGCCCCACAACCCCAATCTTGGCCACTCGGTCGGCATGGCCGGCGGGCAGAACAGCTTCAACATCTCCTCGCACAATTACGACCGGATGGAAGAGGGCATGGTCTTCGTTCTCCATACACAATGGCTGGAACCGCTTTCGGCCGGCTGCAATGTCGGCGACATCTATGTCGTCACCAAGGATGGGTTCGAGAACCTCTCCCGCCACACCCGGCTTGAAACCCACCGTATCGCTGTTGAGGCCTGATATGTACGATCATACCCATTTCGACTTCTCCAGCCTCACCGAGCGCGAGCGATACAAGATCCTGATCGGCACGGTAATTCCGCGCCCGATCGCGCTGGTGACAACGGTCAGCAAGGACGGCCGCCCGAATGCCGGCCCCTTCAGCTTCTTCAACGTGCTCACCCACGATCCGGCCATCGTCGCCATCGGCGTCGAGAACTATGCGGACATGCGCTTCAAGGACACCGCCCGCAACATCCGCGAGACCGGCGAATTCACCGTCCACATCTGCGACAACGCGCTGGTTGAGCAGATGGAGGTCTGTGCCATCAAGTTCGGCCCCGAGGTGGACGAACTCGAAGAGGCCGGCTTGACAACCACGCCCGGCCAGATGGTCAGGAGCCCGCGCATCCTCGCAGCACCCGCAGCCCTAGAATGCCGCCGCCACACCACGCTCCAAGTCGGCCCGGCTCGCGAGATTATTCTGGGCGAAGTGTTGGGTGTATACGTGCGCAGCGACGCGGTCGATCCATCGAACCTGCACATCGACCAGCAGATGATGGACGCCGTCGGCCGGATGGGCGGTCATACCTACGCACGTACACGCGACCAGTTCGACATCAAGACGCTGACGCCACAGGAGTGGGAAGGCCGTAGGAGCGTGCCGAAGGCGATGGCGGAATGGTAGGCGATGAAAGTACAATGACTTAGGTCTCGTGAGTAACGAGCAATTGACTAGCCATCCAAATTTCTGTGCGCTGAACCCTAAGGTCAGTCGGGCCGAACACCGACAAGGATGGGGCTTGGAGAAGAGCAGAGCTAATAAGGCTGGCCGTTTCTTCATTGTGTCTCGACTATTCCGGCAACGAAGCTGGGCACGTCACCATCAGTGTCGTGCGTTGCAACAAGCCGTGGATGACCTAGATAGTTAGCCACCTAGGCGGGGCCATCTCATATGATTGAGCTGAAAGCGGATTGGTCGTAAGACTGCGGATTAAGGAAGACTGACTGTCCGCGCGGCCGAGATTAGCGCGGAGACGCGCCGGGGAATTCCCGGCGCTCGCGTTTTTCGTTGACAATCGCTTTAAGCGGCGCGGGGAGAAATTGGCTTTTCAACTTTTCGCCGGGGTCCCTCTTCCTGCGGAGTGCGCCACGCTCCCTGATCCAGTGAAGGAGCGGCTTGCCCGGCCATCTCCTTCACAGCTAGATCCCAGTGTTCCTGATCCCTCCCCGAGGGGCATCCCTCGCGCTCCCAAATTGCATAGGCACGAGCTCGTAGCTGTTCGCTGTCAGATTGATGCATTTGTTTATCACCTTCGAAGATGTTTAAGTCTTGGGGAGCGGGGGTCGTTCCTACGCCCTCGAACCGTCCGCCGCCCGATCACGGTGGGCGAAAAGCGAGAAAATCGCAGGTGAAAGCCTCTAAATCGCGGGTGGTAGGCGCCGAACTAAACTCCATATTTGCGAAGTACCTTCGCCGTCATCCACACGGGCCTTGGTTCAGGTATCCTGGCTGCCAACGCGTTTGTTCTCCCGAAGGTTTCTCAACAGGGCGGACTTATCCAGCCGTTCCTGCGCTTCCGCACCAACGATCCGTCGGAAGGCCTCGTCAGTGGTGGCGGCTCTGACGGGAAGGAAGATGCGTATCGGACTGACCGACACAAGTGGCTGATTGCGCGTCACGGGAAACCGCTTTCTCTTAGAAATGCTGCACTTTGGCGCAACGCACGCCAACCCCTCAATGTGCGTTGCGCATCCTCAAGGCTCATCGAGCCGCTTGAGAACCTCGATGTTTTGGCAGGAGGCAGTAGATCGCCTTGGCGGGCTGAACGTAACCTTGTGGCACCCCGCTGATCGCGTACTGATGCAGGAGCGTGCGCCCGATAGTTTGCATCTTGGCAGGTTTGCCAAAGCTACGCTCCAACTCGATCGTCAGGTCGGCCGGATCAGTAATCCCTTGCTGGAAGAGGCCTATCAGCAACTTGGCAGCTATGCTTGTCGGAACGTCGGTAACGCTCTCGTCAGAGTATCCGGCATCTGCCAGAACCTTCTGGAGCAGAGCAAGATCGTCGGAATCCATATGTCGCTTGGTGAAGTCGGAAGACATGGCGTCCTCCTTTCAATCGGGGCAGGGGCATGGAGACCCATAAGCAGCAGCGCCCTTAACAAAGCATGCTGAAGGCTCACCCTGCGCCGATGACGACAACATAGCAACTGAATAGCGTCCGGGCTCGCGGCCATACAAACGGTGCTGAAGCTACCGTTTTGAAGACTTCGGTTCGCGGACAGCGTATTCATCCACCCTATGTCCATCATCGACGGCATCCTTGACCGAGATTAGAGCTGGACTTCTCGACCTCAAGGTGACCTAGTCCCTCCAGAGGAATTACGACCAAGTCCTCGGCGTCGAGTGGGGCGACGCGTCGAAGAGGGCTTGCCAGAACCTCGGCAGGCCCTTTCCAAAACCAAGATGTTCTCGTAGCTCAATCGGAAAGAGTGCTCGGCCATGCCGAGAGATCCAGGTTCGATTCCTGCGCGAGGGCACCACCGTCGAGAACCGCTCCCTGAATGAGCGTGCCCAAAAACACGGAAAGGAACGCTTCGTGGACACAGTGATCCCCGTTCTATTCACCGCATATTGGACAAGACCGGTGAAAGTGACCTACGGCGTCGGCTGCAAGGCCGTCGTGCGTGGTCCGTGGGAGGCATTGCGCTTTATGTCTCAGGTGATCACACATCAATACGGCCCGAACTTTGCAAAAGCTCGACGCCGTTGTCATGCCGCGATACGCAACGACGTCTCTACGGACGCTGTGCGAGCTGATTTTGTGGCTGCCTACGACGAGTGGCAGCGACGTCTAAGGCCGGCCTGATCGGGCATCCCTCACGTCCAACCATCTGCAGGCCGAACGATGCGTGGCATAACAACAAAATCCGGAGTTGACCCGATGCGCATATTTCAGTGTGCGCACGCGATGGTCGTTTGCCCGCGCATCCCGCCGTATTCGCGTAGGCCGTGGGGAAACGCAAACAGCAACACATCATCGATCGGGCCGACGGGGACGAACTTGCCGTCTTGGAACACCATCGATCCGCATGTTAACCTTTTGACTTTGGCGGCCTTGTTGAACCTTTGCCTGCGGCAGGTGTCCGAGCCAGTCGATCCGCGGCATCCTCCGCTTCTTTCGCCATCCGCAACTCTCGCAAGCGCAGGGTTTTTGCTTCTCTCTTATGCGTCTGGGTCTCGATGATTGCGTATGCGTTGTCGTTTGTCTCAACAGCTTTGTTGCGGCGTTTTGCGACCGTCATTGTTTTCCTCATGCGGTTTCGACCTCTTCGCGGAGCGCATAGACAAATCGTTGTTACTTCGATCTTGGAGAAAGGAAGGCAGTCGGATTCGCTTTCGCTGGCTCGGCATTGCTACAAACCAAGTTATGCCTAGGACGCAATCAGTTCCCGGCCGGTAATCTCGTCAATGGAGATGCTGAAGAAGATTGGGGCTTCGGCTTGTTGCGACCCAGCATTGGGCTTTGATGAGCCCGGCTCCCACCATAGTGATCGCCTTTGTAGCAGAGACCAGGCGTATATACGTTCGTTGTGCCACTGCGCGCTGTCCGGCAGCTCTTGGTATCGTCCAACAACCAGGGTGCTTTTCCATAGCTTGTCCGGATTGAGTTCCTCAACCTGGAGACAGGCAATCGGATTGCTGCGCATCCATTCGATCTTCTGCCCCATCATCGAGAACGCATACATCTTCTCCTCGTCGAACGCGTAGTTGACCGGTACGACATAGGGCCGATGATCGTGGACGCAGCCCAGATGTGCAGTATGAGACCTTGCCAGAAGGTCTCGGCTCGCGCGCTCTGTCATTTCTCGAACGGTCATCGTCGAAATCCTCTCAACTGCTCAACAAGGGCGGAAGCCGCCGCGTGCCGGAGCGTTTCGCCTTGTGGGAGGATCAATGACGTTGCTGTCGTCGTCTACTGATGAAAGAGCGGCATCAAAGAGTTCTTGTGCGTAGGTTATCGCAGATGTGGCATCGTCTGGGGAAAGCTTAATCTCTACGCATTTTGCACGCATCGCGCGTCGAATGTCGGAAAGAATGTTTTGCGCAGCGTGTTCGTCACCGGACTTCAAAAGCCGCGTCAGAGTGGTCCGCGCTATGACCTCCAGCACGGTTATACGCCCTTCTATTTCGCCCATGGATGATATGGCGAGGTTTGCACCATTTCCAAGCCCATCACGCTTTGCATTGAACACGTCTATCTCCTTGATCTTGTGAAAACGCATGTCTCGATGAGGTTGCATCTGGTCGCTCGAAGTTCGATCTATCCCAAAGTCTTGCTTATGACGTCACCTTACCACCTGACGATTTTCAGCGTCCATCCGATGCCGAAGAGGGTTGAAAGGAGCCCCTGTGTCGGCGCAACAAACAAGCGGTGCCTGTTGTAAGGGCAGCGATTGGATTTTGACATTTGCAGTTCCGATTATAGCTGGCATCAAAGCCAGCGGGGGACGGCGCCGATCGTGATCGCACCATAGATCAAATTGGTCTCGCAAACCGGCGAGATCGAAAAGCGAAAATGTTCCGTCGTGATCAAGTTTCTGAAGGCTCATCGCCTGAAATCCCCTGAAGGGGCGAGAGCTTTCAGCTCTCAAGCGGCAATGCCCGGTTAGTGGTTGCCGACGATTGACCCTATACCCCTAACGTGAGGATGTATTGCGAATAAACAGAGCAATGCGGTTTATCTATTGATATACAAATCCCAGATAGAGACCCGAATTTCCTCGAGGCGCTGTCGCAGGTACTAAAGCATTGCTCACGTGGGGAATTTCCACCTCTTCCGAGTGATCTATTGAGCGTAGGGCGGAAGAAATCGTCGCAGTTTGGAGGTCCGCTATGGTCGACCTATGGATTGATTGAATCTCCACCGAATTGCGTTGACAGCCCATGATACAAGCATAGGCTCATTCAAATGGAAAAGACATACATGACACCCGGACAACCAAATGATCCGGACTTTCGCATGCTATCCGATGCCGTGCAGGCTTGGTATCGGTTTTACGAGCTTCCACCGGCCGATCCTGCCTCGCACACCCTTTGCAATGCCGCGATCGCGTTGTTCAACGAGGGATACCGGACAGTCGACGAGATCGCCACCGCGCTGATTGGGGCGTATGTCGGATTTGTGGCGACCAGGACCAATGCTCCGACATCGATGTCGTTGCATTAAAAAACCTTCTTCTTCGGTTTCATGCCGATGTCGTTCTAACTGCCGCTCATCTAGGCGGATTCTTTGCCAGCGCTCTAAAGATGATTAAATTCTTGAATATCTGTAATGAATGGCGGTCGATTGCTTTGACGAAAGGCAGCACATTCTCAATGCGATGACCAATGCCGAGCGTCTGCGTATGTTGACGACCTTGTCCAATGGCGAGATGACAGTCGGCAACCTCGCTCAGCTCTTGGCCTCAGCCGGTCGGCGCTGTCGCGACAACTGGCGAAGCTCCGGGCCATGGATCAAATTAGAACGCGCCCCGGAATGCCCAGACAATTTTGTATGCGGTGAAATCGGAGCAGTTGAGATCGGTGCTGGACACCCTGACAGAACTGTTCGAACAGAATGACGTCACGCCGATCAAAAAGTTCGGCTGACCTTAGTGTTGCAGTTGCCGGGTGGCCCAATCGGGCGGGGGTTCCTCGATGAGGCAGCATGATTGGGCATTTTGGCGCGATGGTAGCTAGGGTAGCCAAGATCTTTTCTAACCTTAAAAATCACGGGTACCAATGGATAGCTCGATGAAATTGGGCATCCCGTTGGTGATAGGACCGGGGGAAGGCCATGAACTATCTGCATGGCTCTAACCCCTGCTCTGCGGGGACTTAGCTCCTTTGTGCAAGGTGTCACCAGTTCAGATCCCCTCAAGAGCTTTGAGTATTACCACCCGAAAACTCGCCGCAGCATGTCTAGTGAGGAATATATGGAGAAGGATAAAGCGCCGCGCCAACCTTCAGAGCAGCGGCCGCTAGACGTTTATCCCTCGTCCACAAGCTGGATCGCCGATCGAGTAGAGTTGAAGTCAACAAATGTGCGTCGGTATAACCAATCCCCATGCAGAGGTAATGGCGATCGATGACCGTCATTACCTCTGCATGGGTCGCGATCACCGCCTCACGCTGTGCTGTAAGAAACGCTATTACCGCATCCCGTTCTCGTAGACTGCCTAGAGCCAGTTCACCGACAACAAAGGGGTGGCAAAGTAGCTGATCATCTTCGATGATTTTGGTCAGCTCCGGGTCTACGTGTCGGAAGTGATCAATCCAGATTGAGCTATCGACAAGAATCACCTGCCCACGTCGCTCCGACGGCGGGGCGCCACCTCGGCCTCGGGCATAGTGCCGCCAAGAGCGATCAGCCGCTTGCCGGATTCGATACGCACCAATGTTTCAAGTGCCTGACGCACAAGAGCCGCCGTTTCCTTTGTACCCGTAAGAGACTTGGCTCTTTCTAAGAGACTGTCGTCGAGATTGATGGTGGATCGCATGTCTTGCTCCCAAATGTTGATCCGCTCCATAGCACCAATTGGTGCAAAAATCCACGCCAAATCAAGCTGGCCATTGTCACTACGCCTAATGCAGGTTGCCAGTTTTGATCCCTACAAGACCAGAGAGCATCACCACTCGGGTCAACTGATCGAGCGGTGATGCTGCCGTACAAAATCGCCGTGCGGCCTTAAGCCAATACCGCCTTCGGCTCCAGAAAAGCTTCCAGCCCAAAAGAGCCAAACTCGCGGCCGATGCCAGATTGCTTCATACCACCAAACGGGGCCAACGGCTCGTGGGGCGCGCCATTGATGACGACGCGGCCACAATCCAGGCGGCTAGCCAGCTTCTGCATTCGCTCCATGTCCGTGCCGTGCAGATATGCCTGAAGCCCGTAGCTCGTGTCGTTGGCGATGTGGATTGCTTCTTCCTCATCCTGGTAAGACAGGACAGAAAGCACCGGTCCAAAGATCTCCTCGCGAGCGATCCGCATATCGTTCGTCACATTCGCGAAAATCGTCGGCCGCGAAAACCAGCCATGGCTGATGCCCTGTGGGCGGCCGGGGCCACCGGCGATGAGCGCTGCTCCTTCATCGACCCCCAGTCTGATATAGGCCTGTACCCGTTCATACTGTTTCTGACTTACCATTGGACCAATCATCACGGCCGGATCGGATGGCATACCCGGCTTGAAGGTTGCGATCTCTGCCCGCAGTCTCTCGATCACTTCGGCCTTTCTTGCTTCCGACACAAGAATGCGGGTGCCGGCAATGCAGGCCTGGCCGCTGTTCATCAGGCCAACCCGCAGGACCGTGGGAATGGTGAGGTCGAGATCCGCGTCGTCAAGGATGATATTTGGCCCTTTGCCGCCGAGTTCAAGCGTCACCCGTTTCAGGGTTTCCGCACCGGCACGCAGGACCTGTTTGCCGACGGCCGTCGAGCCGGTAAACGTCACCTTGGCAATATCCGGATGCCGGCTGAATTCCGCACCGACGACATCGCCACGACCGTTGACGATATTGAAGACACCTTTCGGTAGGTCGGCCACATGCAGGCATTCGGTGAGCAGCTGAGTCTGGATCGCGCTCATTTCGCTCGGTTTGATCACGATTGTCGTTCCGGCAGCAATCGCCGTTGCGAGTTTTGCGCAGATGAAGCCGTAATTGCTGTTCCAAGGGGTGATCGCGGCCGTCACGCCGATCGGCAACATTGTCACTTCGGCCCTGCCGATTTGCCGTGTGAAGTCGTAGTCCCTGAGGACTTCGGCCATGTGCCGAAAGCTGGATGCGGCATGCGCGACCGCAAAACCGGTGAAATATTGCGGTGCTCCATATTCCGATGCCATTGCATCCGTCAGTTCGGCATCACGGGCAGATATGGCCTCGGCGAGGCGTTCGAGCATGGCGATGCGGTCCTGTTTGCCGGTTCGGGCAAAAGCAGGAAAGGCCTGCTTTGCCGCCGCAATCGCAGCCTGGGCGTCGTCGATGTCGCCGAGACGCACCGCAGCGATCCTCTCCTCCGTCGAGGGATTGTAGAGATCGGCAATCTCCTCGCCATGTGGGGTAATGAACTGGCCGTCGATATAGATCTCATCGATGATACGCATCGTCTTCTCCTGAAAAGTGATGCGCCTAATCTGGCGGTTTAGAATTGATCTGATAAGTTGGTCAATCAAGGATGATCTGATAAGGAATTGTGGACAATGTTGCGTGGGACACTGGCCGAACTTGAGGCTGTTGTTGCCGTGGCCGCGCATGGCGGCTTCCGGGCCGCAGCGCGCGAACTCCATATGTCGTCTTCGGCGCTCAGCCAACAGATCGCGGTTCTGGAGGCGCGTATAGGCGTACGGCTCTTCAACCGAACAACGCGCAGCGTTGTCCTGTCGTCCGCCGGTGAGCAGTTCGTGGCAGAGATCACCCCGGCACTGGCGGCAATCCGCAAGGCGGTCGATCTGGCGGACGAGCATCGTACCGAGCCGAGCGGTACCGTGCGAATCAACACCTCTGTCGGGGCCGCACGAATGGTCTTGAAACCCGTCCTCCTCGAGTATCGGCATCGCTATCCGCAGATGGCGGTCGAAATCGTCACCGAGGGCGCACTGGTCGATATCAATGCACAGGGCTTCGATGCCGGTATTCGTATTCGCGAGGCCGTGCCGCCGGATATGATCATCCAGCCGATCAGCCAATCCGTTCGCCCTGCGATCGTCGGTTCTCCCGGCTATTTCGAGCGGCATGGTAGGCCGAACGTGCCG
>Ga0247741_1000571_pt1 | contig 20843 bp, 21 predicted proteins | sample UWRJL213509R2_FD_180945 | JGI IMG/M metagenome (GOLD analysis project Ga0247741, IMG submission 180945) | Plant litter microbial communities from Arlington Agricultural Research Station in Wisconsin, United States - UWRJ-L213-509R-2 | ecosystem: Environmental > Terrestrial > Plant litter >... | reverse complement strand
GATGATAGTACAGCTTCAAAATAGGACTGAATAAGCGCCGCCAATGTATTCCGCGTGAAGCATCTCGGCTATCGATATAGCTCATGAAGCGAGCGCCAAGTGTTTGTGCTCCGAGGTATCGGCAAAGGAAAGAATTAGATCGAAGAATTAGAAAGCTGGTATGGATAGTCAAATCGTAAGCTACTCGGAATAATAATAAAAAGGGAAATGTTCGAGGGTGACAAAACTATGTACAAAAGAACAAAATAAACGAGCAATGGAAAGGTAGAATGTCAGAAAGGAGAAGAATAATGATATAGACATCAAAGATCTTAAAAAAGACCAACGCCTGCCAAGTGGGAGTAGGCAGGCATAGGTAGAGCAACCATGACAGCAGCGAACAACAATGGAGATAGAGAAGATGTGGAAGAGCGTCGTTGTGGGAGATTGACGTTGGCGTAGAGAAGCGGAGCACCAGACGTCAGATCATGTGGATCGGTCCTACATGGTTGATGGACGTCAGGTGGAGAGGAAGCGTGAAAGTGTGCAGGAAGCCAGACCAGCCTAGATGGGATGATCGTGATGCGAGGTGATGCGATATGATGGAGATATAGGTGATCAGGTAGGGCAAGTGTCGGCGGAGAGACGAATTTCAGGTGGACACCAGACGGCAGAACGCAGGTCGCAGCATCTAAGGACACGAGAGCGACAGCAGATTAAATCTATTGAGCCCAAATAGATATAATTTTGCGGAAGTTGCGGTTTGTTGGCAATCGACCCTCGGTTATGAAGTGGCGCGTATGCCGGCGGCAATGCGTAATCCATCCAATGTAGTCGCTGGCCCAGACCTGGTATAGATGGAGGTCGGGTGGTCGAGGTGGGTCGGCACAATAATAGTTAATGGTTTTCTGTGTTCGTTCGGTGTTCGTTTCTTGAGTGTTCATCCGAATTCATGGCTCTACGTCGGTGCGAGACATCGAGGTGGGCATGGGACATGGTTGAGGTGTGGGCGTAAGTGGTGCGATAAGAATAAGGAGTCATTGGAGCGGACGGAGGAAGGAGGAAGTGCGGTGGTGGTATGAAGGAGGAGGGTATTGATAGCAAAGCAAAGCGAGAAATAGCACATGAGAAAGACCATGGATTACACCATGGAGGGCAGCTTTCTTTGGTACTGTGGTGCGTTGGTAGCTCGCACAGGTGGAGGCCTCGAGGACGGTCTCCGGAAAGTCTAAATTAACAAGGGTATTAGTGATAAACTCCAAAGTGTTAACGATCGCATAACGTGGAGTAACAGTAACGTAACATGGGGTCAAAGAGGAAACAAAGGCCTGACACAGAGAAGAGCGCAAAGGAAGGTGCAAACTCAAAGTAATAACGGTACTTACATGCCGCGACATGATCATTTTGGCCATTGATGCTGGAACTTCAGTCTGATACAGCGCCGGCACTAAAAGTCCGAAGATTCGGGAAGAATGATGAAGAGGTGATTAGCACAAAGAACGCCGACGACATCGCACTAGCCAGTGACACGTACTGGGATGATCAAAAGCCGGACCTGACCTTCTGCCTGGCAGACGTTGAGGCTTGAGGGGCCGCTGCTGAGGCTGGGATTGCCAACGCCCACGTTCCGTTTCTGACATGGAGACACCTTGACCCCGTGGTAAAGCGGGCAGGCTGTCCCATTTGACGAGACCCCATAGCATCGAGGATATTTGTTTCTCTTCCCGTTTCTCCTGCACAACCAGCGAACTGTTCACTGAGCCTTTGTTGACGGTACCGCTGGCAATAACTTGGTGTGCCTGGACGACTCCAACGCCAGGAATAATGGACACTCCAATCTTGTGCGCTTTCGAGGGAGGTGGTCGCAAATAAAGAACTGCCGCTCGTATGCTTGACAAAATGACGAGGGAGGCAAGGAAGGTCAGCCATATGCTGGGGTTGGACAGCTGGTGACTGAACGACGCCAAGCGGGCTGGCAGGCTGAAGGACGGGAGACTGTCAGACAGTCCACGAACGTTGTCCATTGCCGGGAGGTGAACGAGCATCATCTTCGTCGTCGGTGAGGACGGTGAGGAAGGCGTCTCGGGGACGGGAAGGGAGGTGGATAGGGGAGGAGGAGAGAGACGAGGCGATGTGCTGGGTCACCAGGGACTCAATAACCAAACGTTGATTATTAAATACAACATTCATGCTCAGCTCGGCATTTCCCGGCCACTTCTAGCCACTTCTTCGTCTCCAAGAAATAAACGTTATCGCGAATATAGCCCGATGAATGTCTTTCTTTTCCATGTTTCGCTGAGCCATCCCCCTTCTATTGTACATAATGTGCGTTGCGACATGCATGTTTATTCTGAGACGCCAAGGGGCCATACAGCGCATGAACCGTCGACTGTCCCCACAGGAGACCTGACTTGACCTTCTCCGAGAAGTCTTACAGTCGGATGAAAGGACCATAATTGACATGGACATGTGCACATCGTACCAGCCCACACAGTGCATAATTCTCGATAGAATCCACGGTCCGGATCCCTTGTTATCTTACTTTAGTTAGGACCACGTCATCTAATCAGTGTTCGCGGAAGTACCTCGACTTTCAAGCCACCTTCGCCAGGTTGTCGTGGCGAAATCCCATCTCCTCTTCTAAATTCGCCGCATCACTAGGCACCCACTTCTATGAAGTCCATCGCCGTCGTAACAGAGGCAGGTAGGGGCACCTAAGCGTTCGTGAGGTGGGAAGCTCTACAAATAGCTGATCGCAACATATCGAGCCCGGCGAGGGCGCACACATATGGTTTACGGAAGCGTGAACCTTATTACCCTTGATTGGACAGGTGGAATCTTGCAGGATAAGCCTTCTAGCTCGTTCATTTGATACCCCGGAGCACAAGCGTTATCACCCTGCATGCTCATATAACAGTTGGACGAGCATCGAGGTTTGTCGCGATCTATTATTCTCTGCTCCTCCAGTCTCCAGATTGCTTTTCTTGCCTATTAGGCTTACAAAGCATGCGCACATCCAACCATCAAATCACTGTAACGACTGATCGATTGATCACCAATCTTATCGGTCTAGTATTCCCATCTCTTGATCAACCTGGATAGGGGTGTGGGGAGAGTACCTTCTGTGCTTACCGCATTACTACAGTCATCGGCGAATCTACCACCAAAGCACGGTGGAATGGCCTTTTCAGGACGCCGACATTGGGAATCTGAGTTCTTGAACTTGAGGTGTGTAATCGAGTGAGAACGTTATTAATGACCCAATTCCTAGGACCAAGCTTGTTCGACATGTTTTACGAGATCATGTCTCGTTTCCGAAATTTAGGCATATTAGAGACTGGAAATGCCGGCTCCATCTTTTATCCACTACGTGTATAATATATGGCATCTAACATCTTCACTTTAAAGAAGAATAAGATCCGATTACTTACTGTCGAGAAAACAAGCTTGAGTATGCTACACAGAGGAAACTCAGAGATTTTAGGTACAAAGTCTTAATGAGGTTTATCGTTTCCGAAATTCAGGCTTTTGTGTGCTCATCTTCAAGCTATGTCTAAGTGTACAGAATTGTATAGCATCCAAAATCTCCACTGGTGAAGATTCGATTACTATTGAAGAGCTTTAAAAACATGAAGCTTGATTTTGAGTTTGCTGCGCAGAAGAGACAAAGGGATTTGGACCTGAAAAGGCAGTGTCCTTACGGTCATGCTTCGACTCCATCCCACAAAACCAAGCCGATGGAAAGAACCCTAGTACAGTCGAAACTTGTTGCAAAATCCGTGGCACGTTTATGTAAACGTGGTGAGGATTTGCGTTGGAGGCTGCCATCTTAACGCAGTCTTCCGTCAACCCTGGCCGACGTTAATCCGCTTATTTCTGAATGCACGGCCAGGACCCCCTAGATTCTTACGAGTTGGGAACCTCCGTTCCATACATGCTTTCAATATTTACCAATCACTTCGCCGTCAACAAGCGATCAGTCTCGTGGACCAGGATAAGCGCCCGCCTTGCCGAAACCCAACCGGCATGTCCAAAATCGATTGCATCCGTTTTCGCGTGTCTGACTCTCAGGGAGTGTACACACCTCCATTGCATTTAAACTGTCGGTTTAAGCTTTGGCCGTGAGCGCAGCTGAGGACGCTTATGTACTCTGAGTCATGGCCCACCTGGTATCAGGACCGTTGGTAGCCCTTGCCTTCTTATCGAGAAGAAAGTTTAAATGGGCCATCATCTGCTCAGCCTTGAATACTAACAGTCATTTCCGGCTGCTCTCTCATGAATCGACGAGCCTGCAGTCCGAGGCCATCCGCTGTGTACCCGAGTGTCCAAACAATTGAAGAGACGAGGCTGAACAAATTTGAGCCACAGAATTTATCAGGTTTAAAGTAGTTGGACGCCGAAGATAGAACCGCACGGCGCATCTAGTAGATAATTCATCGCACGCATATTCTTTCGCTGACAAAGAGGTGCCTGGTACAATGGACAGAGTAGATGGTTTTGTGCAAGAGCTTTCTCTTCGCCGTTCAAAAATATGCCGTCATTTGGTAAGAGCATTCCATCACGGGCAATGGACCGTTCGGTCCAAAAAGCACTGGATTCAGCAGGGCGGCGTTCATGCATGCTCGTGTACCTCCTTCATCTCATAAGCCGACAAGATGGCGATAAGAGGGTGCATTGGTTTAACATTTTTATTAGGAGGATTCTGGAAGATTATTAGGCGAAGAGTCCCAGTTACTCAGAAATATCGAGGCTAATACTTGTGAATCAGTACATTTTGAATTTGTAGCCCTAGAGAATTGTCCTTTCTGTAGAAACACCTTTATCGAAAACCAAACGAGCGAACGTCAATGGTAAATCGGTAACACGAATTGAGGAGAACTGGTCATGTAAATTTGTTGTGAGACACGACATCGGAAGAAATGTTGATCATCACCTTTCTTTCCATTCGCCGAACTTCTTTACGCACGCCTATTTCCTTCTTCACAGCTAACGGCCAGGGATAAGGATTTTGTCGTTGTTGGAGGTTACCCTTGCATTCGGTGCTGTCTCGAGCCCTGGTGCCAAATCTGAAGTGTCCGCAACGTGGGTCACCGCAATAATGTGTGCCAGATCGCCATCCTGTTGGATTGGCGCAGAGACGAGGGTGGCCGCCTGGTTGCCATCTTTCAGAGCAACTGGATCTTGGAGTAGGTCCAGATTGCACGTCAAGTGTTTTTGCGTATCGGTGTTCATGACAATGGGGAGAGAAAGGTCCTCGTTTATGAATGGGGTCCCTGGACCGTGAATGTGGCAATCTTCGTCCTTGGGATGCATACCCACCCTGTGAGTCAGATGTCTAGGAGCAGTGAGGAGGGAGGAAGTAGCAGTGTATTCGACCGCTTGAGCCGTTACTGACGTCCCGATATCAGTGGGAGTTAACCTATAAGAGGTAGCCTCCGAGTGCTGCAAGTCAGGCTGCTGGTCTCGAAGGATGGGCAATCCGGATGTCGTCGGCACCGGGCGCTTCGTGAAAGCTTGAGTTATTATTTCCTGCCAGCTCGAGGAGGTCCGTGCAGTCTCCAATTGGACGTGAAGCAGGCGGCCTTCCACACACCATTCATGCACTTGTATACTGTGCGGAAGAAGTTGGTTAGGAGGGTGGTGCACGGAGCTGAAATTGCGAGGCGGCTTACGAAGGGCGGACGATAAGATGTAAAAGAAAATCTATAATGAGACACCATGTGCGGATATTCAAGTACGCGAGAACACCTCTGCCGATTTCAAGAACCACGATGAGGAGGATTGAAAATAAACGAAAGAAGTTGTAGGCGTTCCGAGTCTGTGATGGCCGGGGTTGCGCCCTCTCAAGGTCAAGACCGATGTTTTCTTGCGTAGATGGTGCATGTGGCATGATAAAATTCGTGAGTGGAGGGTTATTTGCAGTACGAACTGGCTGGCCACAAGTGTTTGAAGTTGCTGGCAGGAATAACAAGTGTGGAAGTGGTGCAAAAAGCTCATGATCTTCTTATTTACACTGCAGTGCAGAGATCGAGGATCTTGCTACCTGGGCATAACAAACCAGTGGCGAATACGTCGAACTCCCCGGCATTGTGAGTTAACTCATCTTTGCGGGTAAATTTTGGGCAATGGGTACTCACTGATTTGGACGCAGAATCTCCCAAAGTCGGACTCCAGGCCTCAGCCCCGGACCGCAGAAGACCGCAAAGGTATTCGACGAAGTCAGAGGTATGGAAATGGGTGTGCGTCGGAGACACCGTTCATTCGCGTCCTCCTGGGCCAAAATATTTTCTATTTCAGATTACCAACTGGCCGGCTCGATTCAGGGTGGCGGACGTTGAGCAACTATTGCCTCGAAGGGGATACTAAGACGTAATGATGAGATCTCTGCCAAATGAGCGTGAGCTGTGATGATGGCAAGACGAGGCAGAGATCGCAAAGCAAGCAGGGAAGGTCATATTCAACAATGTTGATGTCCAAAGCATCCGCTGAAAGCACCATCAGCTCAAGCGTCAAAGATGATGGCGCAAGGTGATGAGCTCAAAGTTCTCTTTCTCCAAGTCGGAGTACCACGGGGGGTATTAGTGCGAGCATGGGGATCATGTTTGTTGAAGACATCCGGTGAGGCACAGCTAACCCCAATTCATCGAGAAGGTGTTGGTCACTAGCAGTCGATATATTTGCTTCCCGCGTCTCGTTCATGCTGTTTATTGCAGGGGAACTTTTGACTTTCGCGGACCCTTTGAAGTTTACTTGATGATCGCGAAACTGTCAGTGACGGACGATGTCCTTTCTCACCAAGTCAGAAAACAAGAGTGTTCAGCGCATGCGTGTGGGAGGAAAGAGGCGATACGTCAAGTGTCAACTACATTCGGGAAGATCAACGTTTCTTTTGTTTTGAATGACGACACGGACACTTCCCCGTTGCCTGATGGATGGGGGAAAAATTCAACATACCAGACTTACTCAGAATATAAATATCCCAGAAACTTTCAATGGAGGTCAGCATTGAATGTTTAGGTGTGCCAAAATCTCACACAACGGAAGATAAATCGAAGCTGAGCTGGTGTTCAGACGGAGAGCCAACAAACAAAGGAAATACCCACCTTTGGCCAGTTACAATATGCACAAGGTATCCTAAGCACATATTATTGCTGTCCACCGGAATTACCCGCACGGTCCCTCGTATCCAGTGGAAGCACCCCTGCTATCGGTGGAGGGTGCTGGCATGCACGGTCTCCGGATTCCGTGCCCATTCACATGGCCAGATCAGGCGTACCGACATCAACGCAGACATTTGGCTGCGAACAGCCTCTTCCTCTTCGGCTTCCACAGGGACATCTTCATCTCGTAATTATAGGGTGTGTTTACCGTTAAATTAACGGTAGAATAGGGTAGTAGAATGTGATTCGTTCGTTATGCCTTCGATGTGGATGGAACTGGCCCTGGCCACCTGCTGAGCATACAGTTTTCCCCTTCCCTATGTCACTAGTACATGGGTCATCGTCGGTCGCAGACTTGCTTCCCCCACTGTGTTGGCCATGATCACCCTCCTCGAACAGCCTCGTGTCTCATTCATCGATGTGAGACGATGAGTAGCCACTATAGGACCGGCACCGCGAAGAACTGACCAGAGCCCCACAGCAAAAGGTTGATGTCAAGATAGGATACATCCATGGAAACTCCCCCTTTCTGCATATTCCATTCAAAGAAATGGCAGGTGAAAGCTATTCGCACCGAGAGAAGTAAGTAAACCCACGCAGATGGAGGAGGCGGAGCCAATAGATCCGCAAAGATACCCGCCGCGATTGGCGGCATAGGTTGAGGCCACTTGCAAACTCAAGGACAAGGTAATCACATTCAAGAGTGTGACAGACTCGATCCTTTTCAGGACGAACAGATTTTGTCTGTATGAGGCGAACACTTCTCCTGAAGGCGCGAGGCCAGGGGATAGTTGGGGCCAGTATCACGACTGGTCGATGGAAGACCCATCTTCACTGTCGAAACGAGAGAATAGAACCTGTAAGGTCATGATGGTTGTCAGTAGTGATCCTGGAAGGCTGGAGGTGATGTAGCTACCGATATGGGCATGATCCTATTTAGGTTCTCGCTCGTGGTGGCTGGATTTTGGAATATGTAGGTCGTACCTGGATTCATGACTAGCGTTAAGAGATACTCGAGACGGAATATTATTCGCGAAATTGAGGATGAAGATGGTGAGTATTGAGCGATGAAGATGCGTTCTATGGGTCCCTGACCGTCCTCGTCGGTTGAAAAATATGCGAATGCGGTAGAGGTGCTACGCCAAGTGGAACACGAGAGAAATTTTTGGGAAGTTGAGGTCGTATAGCTCTGAGTTAGTGGAGGACGTCGCTTCCAGTAGGGACTGAAAGGATAATGAGCACGTATAGAGGTAGATAGCGACAATGTCATGCTTATTTTCTTATAAATCTTCAGTGTTGAATCTTGATCATCTTCGCGGGTTTCGGGAATAAGTCGGCGAAGCATGTGCAGGATATCTTGAGCCATTCGATAGGGCTAAATTATTGGATGCTTCGATGCTTTTGCGGTAGAGCAACGCAAATCACGAGTTGTTTCCACCCTAATTTGTCGTCGATGTGCAGGGTACAAAGACTGAAAGACGTGCGTGTACAGCAATAATACTCATGCACAGGTCAAGATCTTCGACCTAGAGACAAGTAAGATGCTGGTAAGTAGTGAAGAAATCAATCACTCTGCGGCATGCGTCAGGCACCTAAAAGACCAAGGGCAATTCGTTTCCGAATGTCAAACCAATACTTATTATAATCGACAAAGACTTACCTAACTTCCTTGCTCAAAAATGTGATTTCACCCCTGGCATGGTACACATATCTTCCTTCTGATCTCTTCTTGCTTGATGTCCTTGAGCTTCAACGTATCTATATGACATTATTTATCGGCAAAAAATCATGGTCATAGTCACACTCTCAGTTGATGCCGCAGTTTGAGTCATGCACGTGATTCTTGATGGCATGCACAGCTTCAAGGCTGAGCGCTGAGCGCTGAAGCCCGAGTTCCTCGACACGTAACCGGTCTGCTGTTGGGCTACCAAGTTCCATCCGACTGTCCAAATTCCTGGATTGCAACATTTGGACATACTGACATCGCAGGTTACGAGTCCCTCTATAGGGACTCGTACTTATATCCCGCACTGCCTGCGAAACCGACTGTGTAACGCTTCAGTAGCCGGCAACGGCCGTGATGGCAAGTCACGTGGTAAAGTCGACGCCACCATTGTTCCCAAGTTGAACTGTTGAAGTTCGTCCTGGTACTGGCCATTTTCTGGGACTCGTTCCTGCCACGCGGCCACGCGATGGCCCATCCAACAAGTTTCCATTTTGGTTCTTAGAGACCCGTCGTAATGCAGCATTGTCGAAGTTATGTCTGTCCACTATTGAGAATGTCCAACAATTGTGAGTGCTAGAATTCCTGTTATCTACCGTGGCTGACATCGCCTTGTAGCCTGCTCGCATTGCTGCAGCAATGTCATTGATGCGTCTGAGGTGGAAGTGGCCGATCACTGCAGATATTGGGGCACCATCCCTGTTTGCTAAAGCTGCAAGCTTGCCGATGATATTGAACCCCGTCCCTTCTCTCAGGTCATCTGGTCCCCAAAGAATCCATTGAATGAGCCTTGCTCCGACCGATCCTACTGTCTGGCGAGTGCAAGAAGGTATAAAACCCAGGTGATTTTCTCAGCTCTCATTTATCGTCTTTATTTCCTGATATCTGTTTAGGCTCTTGTCGCTCATTCCTGCCCCCCTCTCTCGCCATTCGTTTCTCCTCCTCTTTTGCTTCTTGTTCCTCTCTCTCGTTGCTCGTATCTCCTCCTCTCTCCATCATTCGTTTCTCCTCCTCTCTCACTGCTCCTCTCTTATCGCTCGTATCTCATCGCTCATATCTCATCGCTCATATCCCATCGCTCGTATCTCATCGCCCGTATCTTGTCCTCTCTTGTCCTCTCTTGTCCTCGTCGCCCATATCTCTTGTCGCCTATATATCCCTCTTTTTTGCTCTAGAAGTAAGCAGTATCTTATACAAGCTATTCTTCGCATCTAATATCTATGCTACTTATAGCCCAGCTACTCTATCCATAGCTATGTAAGCTCGTATCAATTCTCTATATAACGACTATTCTAAATTCTCTATTGTTTATCTAGGGCTTTTAATTTGACGGCTGAGGAATTTGCCCGATTCCAAGCCTACATTCAACAGTCGGGCTTACCCCAGTCTGGATCTACTCCAGCGACGGGTCAGACTTTATCATCGTCATCGTCATCGCAGGTCCCAGGCCATTCTATCTCCTACCCACCTCCAATTCCCTTGCCTCGTCCTGCGCCTATATCTCAGCCTCTCACTCAGCCTTTCCCAGTGCCTCTCCAGGCTACTGGCAGTCATTCGTCTACACCCTTGACGAGTGTCCAGCCTGCTTCTCAGCCACAGTTGCAGGGCTTGACTTCAGCCCAAGGCAGTCCGTCTCATTTGGCGTCATCAGCTCCCATAACCCAGCTATACCAGCCTATTAGCAGCCAGCAATTAGGCCACCCTGCTACTGCTCCTGCACGCCAATCCCCTGCTTTTCATCCATTCCTCGGTGGGACTTTTGGCCTTGGCCTTCCAACTGGTCATGCCAACCAGGCTCGTATGGCATCTTCGTCTCGGATGGTGTCCTCATCGTCAACACCCCGACAGCTCTCACTCCCTCGCCGACGACCTCGAGGCCCTGCCCAGCAGGCACCTTCGCTACATCGAGCATCAAAGGTCACTCTGAATGATTGCATAGGACAGGATGCAGCTGGAACCTCGCAGCTTCGTGTTCTCGTGAAGGTGCTGCCTGATCCAGTATGTGCCACCTCTATTTATTAAAAAAAATCAGCTAATAATTCTTGACAGTACGAATCTAAATACCATAACCTGCTCTATGTCTTTCTCCGAGAGTCGGTGGACACATTCCTTGAAGAGTACAGTCTCCTCTACCGTTATGATCTTCCATTCGCAACAACAATCCAATCAGTCATTGAAGCAACAGTGAGGACGATGGAATCATCCGCCTTACAGTATGGCTTCCCACCTGTTCGAGAAAATTCTCGGCTCGCTTCTCACAAGGCACTCCCACTCCAGCTGCTAGGTCTAGTCGGCCGGGGAATTGTTCGCCAGCGTATGATTCAGCTCAAAGGGATGCCCATCAATGGACAGACCACTATTCGCGATATCATGGACGATAAATACAGCTTTTTCCCAACACATCACTGCTTCGAGGATGGTCGTCTTATCCTGAATATGTGTGAGTGATGTTCTTTTTGTGCTGCTACTTTTTGCTCATTCTGTCCTAGCTTTCCAACCTGGGAACTCAGCTGTCGTCTTTCTGAAAAATGGTCGCCGACACCACTGCCTGTCAACCCGATTCTTTTCAGAATTTGGTAATGATTGCCAGCCTACATCTGCTGACAACACATTGGGAGGCGAATCAAACGAGGATACCGATGATGAGGTTGAAGCGACCCCAACCCCAGCCCGTCGCCCAAGCACTGTATGTGTATTTGTCTCTTCTAAGTAGTCTGTTTAAATTTAAATTTCTCTAGCGACCCATGCCGACTTCAGCCCTGGCGTCTCGCCCAACGCAGGGCTCATTCTCTGGAGCAGCCTCTCACTTCCTGCCTGCGGAAATCTGGGCAGCCCCCTGGAATCCACCATCGTACTTGTCAGCTGAGCATACCTATGTTCTTGATGGCCTCGCCTCAAGTATTTACAAGGCAGCGACCCGCGGTTCTCCTGGCATTCGACTTTCACTTGAGGGAAACTCCATGTCGGCTCTAGTAGAGGCATATGAAGATGCCATTAGAAAGGCTGTTGACGATGGCGATTTTACAGGGCTACTGGCCCAGCGCCGAGAATTTGCTATGTGAGTGTCATTGGTACAGAATACTATGTGGAGCTAATCTGGTTTTAGTCATCGCCCTGATGGTAGCCTTGAAACGATTGGCCAGGGAATTGAACGTGAAGTGCTCTTTTCGGCCTTTACTAAGTATACACAGCAATTTCCGGCATACTTCAACCCTCGTGCTGATAGTTGGGCAGCACTTCAAACTTCACGAAGTGGGATTCATGCCCGATTTATTCCTGAAGCTCGTCTCCGAGCAGTCAAGGTATTGGGGGCACTTTGTGCTCTACTACTCATTAGTGGCATCTGCCCTGATCCTTTCAGCCCACTTCTATTCTATCTGATTGTCTTCGATTTCGATCTTGGTTCTCTTGATCGGGATATCGTTGGCGAGTGGCATCCAGAGCTTAGGCAGTCTCTTGATGACTGGCTTATAGCAGGACCCCAGGGGGATACTTCGCCTTTCTGGTCACTCTTCTGTTCTTATTTGAATATGGATGTAAGTGAGATATGTCATTCCTCTATCACATTCTTCTAACAGTTTTGCTGTAGACTGGAGTCCTTGCTGGTCGTGACGAAGCTTCACACAAAGCCTATGGGGCTGAAATACTATATGCAGCAACGATAGGATTGGAGCCTCCCTCGCACCCAGAAATTCAAAGCTTTGCAAGGGGCTTCAATCTGCGATGCCGAAATGGTTTCAAATTTCTTGATGTAAGTGTCTTTTTTTACAGTCTCGTCAACATTTCACTAATATTTCTACTCATAGGTTCCAAGAGGTTTTGCTGGGGGTCCGAGTGCCTTCTTTACTCTCCTCTGGACTGGTGCTATCACCGGCTATGATAGTATTAGAGAGCTACTTGTCTTTTCTCCTTTGCCAGCTGGTTTTGATACTACTCTCGCTGCGACTGCTGGACAAGAAGGAACCAGTATCAATAGTCTTATTACCAGCTTTCTCCAGGAAACCGACATACCCTGCCCTCGTCTATTTGACGAGATCAAAGGTGGCCTTAGTCGCCTCATTGAACTTGACAAGATCGAAACCCCTGGCTTTCGGGCGAGGGTCTTAGCATGGGCAGCAACTGGGTGCCCTATTGCCGATCCCGAGGGGAGAAGAATTACAGTGAGCCATGAGTATTCTTTTATAGTGACAATTCTAATGACATTTCATAGATCGGAGCAGCACTAGAGAGCGATAGTGCCTATGCTGGCCAAGGTGTGGCATCAGTGATGGCTGCAAATGGTAAGATATCGTTCAGGACCTGCTTTGCTGCTGTTCGTCTTCCTGCAGCCTATATCACCCAGCTTGCACGAGATACCTATCCTTCTGTCCAGCCTTCGGGACCCCAGTCATTTAAAGAGGCTTTCGACTTCTGGTTTTTATGCGAAGTCCTCAATGCAATCGGGGGCCATACAATGCTTTAAACGATTTTCTTACCAATTATTTGCTAGAGATACAGAATATGTACCTGGCATATATCGTCTCTGGTTCGATAGTCCTGATTATCTGCTTATTTATTATTATATCACCACAATACCATCTTTCAGATCTATCGCTTTACTACACATGACCATATTTCCATTTAATATAAATATAATCGCATTCGTTATGATCATTTAATTCTTAAGTGCTGGTGGGGTCTTGTATGGGGATTTGGGAAATATCGGGCATTGATGCCACACAAACACATCTGCATCAGCTCCCATTTATGGTACGAGTGCTCTTCTTCTCGTATGACCTGTCTCCCGCCCCACCCCTGATTATAGTCTGTTGAGTTAGACCTGGAATTTTTTTTAAAAAAAAACAATTGTCCTCTCATTGATATGGGGCATAATGATTTGTAGAGAAGAGTGCATTATAATTGTATATAGGCTGTGTGAAATTAGTACACTTTGTGGGATTCGAACTTACAGCTTCAGGAATATTAGAATCAGCTCGCACACGTTACTCACAGATAGCGCACCGTTAGACCTCTACACCATTAGACTTTTCTAAAATTATTGGAACAATAGAATATAAAGGCTGTCTGCTTGCTCTAATCAGGCAGAGACTGCCATGTCACATGATATACCTGGCTGACGATGACTCAACAGTAACTCTTTCTTCTAACACATCTATCCCAGCCCATTGCTGTAGAATGGAGAGCCCAGCTAATGAATCTGATCTTCTAACAGCTTTCCGAACATACTACCACCGATTTGTGCAGTCAGTCCAAGAAGCTGTCCTCTCATCTGCTGACTCGACTGTTCTTCATCGCCTCGGAGACCAGATCGATGAATACAGTGCACTAGTGAACCAGGTATAATCCATCTTTTACACATACTAAGCTACCAGCTAATGTTTCTCAGTACTCAGGCATCTTTGATGCTGCTGAGCTACCGATACTTCAGACCAATATTTCAGCACTCCAGTCTGAAGTGCGACAACATTACGACCAGGCTCTTGACGAATCCCACCATGGTCATCCAATTATTGTTGAATCTATTCATACTGGTGGCAGGGGCAGACCATCTATACATATCAACGAGGAATTCCTACGGTGGGCCTATACCATGCAATCAACCTCGTCAATTACAAGATTTCTTGGGGTCAGCCGCAGAACTGTTCGCAATGCTCTTCTAGAATATGGTATTGCCCAGCCACATTCTAGTCCTTTCACAAATTCAAGCCATCCAGTATTCTCATCTAATGCTGATGAATCTGGACTCTTTTCCGACAACAGTCTTGGGGATCTCCACCTACCTCCTATCGATGCCCATACCAGTCTGCACGATGCTGAAGACCCTATTCTAAATCCAACCACTGATCTCTCCTCCCATTCCCCTACCCCTAGTCATATCACATCATATACTGGGCCACTATCTACCATATCCAATGCCGAACTTGATGGGCTAATCGCAATGCTTCGAAATTCCTATGTCAGAGCAGGAATCACGATTCTAGATGGAATGCTACGCCAGCTAGGATACCGTATCCCACGCTCCCGCATACGGGAATCTCTTCTGTGTATTGATCCTGTTCAACGGGTATTTGAACGCATTCGGATCCGCCGTAGAGTCTATTCTGTTCCGGGGCCAAACTCACTCTGGCATCATGATGGCCAGCATGGTACGTTGAACTGTACCATTAATAAATTACTGCATCATTATACTGAAAATCTTTTAGGTCTAATACGCTGGGGAATTGTAATCCATGGATTTATTGATGGCTATTCCCGTCTGATCACAGGCCTGCGTGCCAGCAATAATAACCTAGGCGACACTGTCTTGGATTTATTTCTGCAGGCCGCAAACGTCTATGGTGTCCCATCTCGGCTACGTGGTGACCATGGTGTGGAAAATATTAAGGTGGCTGCATGGATGGAGGTTTTCCAAGGAACAGCAAGAGGCTCATATATATGGGGAAGGTTAGTCACATTCTAACTGTAAGTATTGCCCTATTTAATCCTCAATTGAACTTTTAGGAGTGTTCATAATGTCCGTATTGAACGGCTATGGGTTGATGTGACAGCACAAGTTGGAGCTGCCTGGGCAGAAGCCTTTACTGATCTTGAGGTCCATCATGGCCTTGATATCAACAACTCCAATCACATATGGCTGTTACATCTCCTCTTTCTCGCAGCGATTAATGTGCAGCTTGCATTCTTTGCTGAATCATGGAACAAACACAAAATGCAGATCCGCAGTGGCCCAAACCGATCACCTGAAGATATGTTTGGATTTGATATGCTGGTCCATGGGGTACGGGGTAATACCCTCTTTAATGATGACAGCATGGCAGAAGAGGAGCTAGAGGTATTTGGGATTGATTGGGCTGCCTACCGTGATGAGCGTGTTCTGCAATCTGTTAGAGAGCATAGCACCAACGAGCCAGCCTCTTCTTGGATTGGTCGCATTGGTCCCCCTCCTCATCTCAATGAGGTCCCACTTCATGCTCCTGCTGGACCTGAAGAATCCCAGATGATGCTTTTTGAAGATGGACTTGTAGCAGTTATCCAAGCATCAGGTCAGGGAAATAGTATTCCTGAGGTCTGGTCGCGTTCTCTTGCTTTTGCTCATCATTTTTTTGGAGATCTTTTTTAGAAATCTTAGTGTAATATAATGTTTATGAAACCAAATATACTGTACTATTTCATTCAATTCAGCAGGCATCGTGACCCGTGACGGACCTACCAAAATTTTGGTTTCGGCAGACGCCAAAAGTGGCCATGACATGGCGAAATTTTTCGGCAGGCTACCGCTGGAGGCTGCGAAAATTACGCATATAGGTTTGTCACCGAAAATAATTTCGGCAGGTCCACCTTAGGCGCCATGATGACTGTGACATTTCAGTATTTGGAAGGCGCCCGCGACGCATGACTGCCGAATTGAATGAAATGGTACAGTATATCTAGACACCAAAGTGTCAAGGAGTGATTGTGGCCCGTAGTGCTGGTAGTCACATGTATGGTTCTAGACTCTGTCAATGACATTTGCATGGTAAGCACCCATGTCAGATTGTCCTGTGGCGTGGGTGTTTAATTATTCCGTTGTATGTTTTCCAAGTGAGTACAGCTCACTGTGGTATGTCTATTTATAGCTCAACGAGGCGCCCATGGTACTGTATATGATGTGTTCTGTGGTACTGTTTTATACCAGTTGTAAATGTACTGTCCAAAATCAATCAGTTCATCAAGCTAGGTGACCTGTGACCACTGACAGGTTTGACAAAATTTTGATTTCATCAAATTACTATACCGGGAAGTATTTGTAAGCTATTTAGGGTCCCACGGCCCGTTCTTGAGGGTCTTTGGTGCGGTTTTTTGGAAGTTTGGTGTGACCTCTGACATTTTGTTGATTCTGAGATGGCTATGACATGTGACTGACAAATTGATTGATTTCAGACAGTAGTGTGTAGTACATGTGGGTCTTTATTATCTTTGGTTTATCTAAACATTATTGCAGCTGTACTACTGACCAGGTAATGTACCAGTAGTAGACTGTTAGAAATGCCAAAAATATATGTTATTTGATGGTCATCTCATCAGCAGTAGACAGGTGGGTCAGAATCAAAGTAATATGAGTCCATATGAGTCAAGCATATAGGGAGGTGAGAAGAATGAGTCAGAAACGATACTATTGTACAGAGATAGGAGAAATGATGAGCGCAGCCACACACATGACAGAGTCACGTGGTAGAGGAAAGTTGTCCAAGAATGAAATAAAATTGTAACACCTGCTACTTTGAGTTTTCTCTAATCAACTTCATTATCATCTCCTTCTTCATGCTTATCAGTATCAAGGCTATACTTAACACGTGCACCATCCTGCTCTATCTCCCGTATCGCCTCATGAACACGCCGGGTTGATGTCATTGATAGCCCATAGTTAACAATCCCTCCAGTAAATGTTGTTCCATGTAGATGGTTTGGCTGAAATGCACTGAGTGTTCCAGCAGCACTCTGGACAACAACCTTGAGGCCAATATCCACAAAACTGGACCCCATGTCAGGAGGAAGTGGGCAATCAGCTGGAATATCTCTGGCAACTGTCCAACCAAAGGCCCATTTGACAACACATTCATCAATATGGGTGTGTCTATCACATTAATTAGTGTGATTTCTTCAGTCATTTATCAAGTCAGACTGCTTACGCTTCATAACCACCAGTTGCAATACCCTCAGGAGGAGCACGATTTGCAGTAGAAAAGTTGTATGCTATATCATTGACCTCGATTGTAAACCCACACCCTGGCTCTAAGCTTAGATAGATTTTTAAAATTTTAAGATTTTAGACTCACCCTCGGGAATATTACGTGTTGCCATTGCAGGATAACTTTTATCAAGCAGATTCTGCACCACTGCAGTAATATCAACTGGCATGAATGATGTCACCAGTGCCCATAGAAGGCTCATTGCTCCAATGAGATTAGTATCCTCGCGCACCATCTCATTGTGGGTAAGCTTTCTGGTAAATGATTTGGCCCATCCAAGAATACGGGCATGCCGAGGACCCATATTCAGGCCTATCTGGACCATTTTTCCTTCATGTGATGGCTGGGAAATTTATGAGAGACATTCAGAGAAAAAGGCTGAAAATGTACCCTAACATCACGCCATGAATAGCACGCCTCAATGATGACAGCCTTCAGCCAGTCCATTAGAGGCTCGGTGTATGGTGTATGTAATCGTGGAACATTTCTTATAATAGCAAGTTCAATGTCAAAACCTAGAGCTAGATTTAACATTGTTTAGGCAATTGCATAGATTATTGCTTACTGTCTGATCCAGAACGTCTGGAAACAAAAATAGCTGAGACATCAGGCTTTAAAATATAAAACCCATTTTCCTCATTACAGAGAATTGCATTATCTGGTGTACTTTCCTGCTGGACCTCAACCAGAGGGTGATACCGCTTGTAGTCGTGATACTTTTCCCTAGGGTACTTTGCTTTATCACGCTTTGGATAGAGCCGTTCACGTAAAATCAGCTCGATACCATAGGTTTCTCTGACCTCAGCAGCAGCAGCTTCAAAATCAACATGACGGTCAAGAATTTGCTGCAGAGGAGGAAATCGTGCACGCAATCCAAGTACGTGGACCTAAATGATAATATATGAGTAAAGATGAGAAGGTGGTAACTGGTGAACGCACAAATTTGCGCTTCTCCTGATGGCTTGCAGTCTCAGCATGCTTTGCAAGCTGGGCATGAGCATTAATGACCCGAAGCGATTCACGAAGCTCTGCATCGCTACTCTGCATGACTGAAAGAGCTTGGTGAGTAAATGCCGCCCACTTATAGATCCAGTCTCAGAGTTAGTAAAGATGTGTGGTCTGAGTGCTATTTTTGCTTACATCAGATCGGTCCTGAAAGCCTCCAAAGAATGGGGCACTCTGGAGAATTCTCTCCTGATTCTCCTGATCAGCTGTATCTGATAGGAGCTGTACAATGAGAGATTGTACAGCAGACGAAAGAATGTATTCTCGAACTATATGCACTCTAATCAGTTGAAGATCTACAGAAGATTGATTACACTCACAAAGTGCCAGCTCTGGATTTGTACCCCTGCCCATTATTCGCTAATCAGATTTGCTGATTAGATTGATCAGTACAACTGGAATATTATCAATGTGGTATATTTTACCTCTGTTTTAGAAACTTGTGGATGAAGGAGAGAGTGGTGGGAGTAGCAGTACTGAGCATGCTGGCGATGCAGCTGCCTGAACCTGGTCACATGACTTTTGCCTAATGGGGATGATGGCATCAGCAATGCACAGTTATAGTTTCAGTGCACATCATCGTAGTCACAAGCCATGGTCTCGTTATCGTATTAACTATTCATGGTTGCAACATGTATTCATAGTCATTAATCATAATCATAATCATAATCACAGTCAGTGATATATAGATCGTACACTGTGACTCGAGTTTCCAGCCGAAACCCAACACTATGCATACAAACTATGCAAATCTATGTGACGACCACGAACATCAACCATGTAAAAGACCTGGGATATAACATTGGACCATGATTTTCCTCGTAACCATGTTAAATGCCGAAAAATAAGGTCATATATCTATCTACCCGGCCATGTCAGCCGGAGTCTTGAGAGCCGTTGCTCTGGGTCGAGTAGAGACTTAGAGAGTCATATTCAAGATTGGTTGCCCATATTAGATTTCTAGCCAATCGAACCCGATTATCGTGTACCAGTTTATGTTCAAATATTGTAATTGAACTGAGAGCATAGACCGGAAGCCGATCTGTCTATGAAGGTATCATCGGGGGAGAACTTGGGGAGAACCTTTTTGATAGACAGACCGGTACGTCTGAGTTTAAATCCTTGGGCCGAGCGGCCCGAGCGCAGGTAAATGCAAGGTAAATGACTACCCTAGAGTCGTCACGTTACATTCACCGATCTCTGTTCCTATCCGTCGAAAGTACTGATATTTTGTTGAGACATCATTATACTTGTTCATATATATTATATCCGTAAAAAAAATGAGAGCAGAAGTGCCTTTATTTTCAATGAGGTGATCAGAAATGTAACGTGATGACTTTAGGGTCGGTATTTACCATTTATGGAAGGTGGCTGTGTTGTAAAGTTGGGAATGCTCGGGCAGCTCGAAACTCAGACGTACCGGTCTGTCTATCGACAGGTTCTCCCCCAACGATACCTTCATAGACACATGGTTGATCTTGGCGGCGTTTGGTGGTGTTGTCCATTTGGCCTGCACTATCACCATTTACGAGTCCAAATGTAATGAGGACTAGCCAATGACCCGTGCTTCGCACGGGGATTCTAGTAAGAATGCTTGGCAGAAGTCCGCCAATCGCCTTCACCCCGCCGCGTCACGTTCGCTCCGCGGTGGGCTGAGCGGCTCATGGCTTACTTCGAGTTCAATCCAGCAATTGTTGAATCAGAGTAAGAGCTAATCTCAATATAAGCAATAAGCGCAGATTCGAGGAAATCATCAGCCGAGGAAGCATGACAGCTCGCCAGAATTCAAACCCGGAATTGAGATTCAAGACTGTAACCCAGAGCGGAAAATCCAAGAGCACCCAAAGAGAGCGGAAAAGTACCAAACCTAGAGGCGAGAGTGCTGCGCTTCAAATAGATCTACTGCAACAGCACACTTATTCGACGGGCACGAAACCTGATCGAGTAGCAGAGACTTTTATCAAAGTTATTGCCACTCAGATACGGGTTTCCGTCCAGTGAAATCATTGTGCCGTGCAGAAGGGGAGTCAGCTTCAGATGACCATGTAGTAATACATTTTATATCTTTCCTCTTCCTATAGAATTTTCGAGAATATTTCATTGTACCTTGCAGCTCTTGTGATGCGGAAGGTTCGAGAATTTTGCCATGTATGGCAATCTCACCAGTGAATCGTAAGAATTTATATATTTTCAACTTATAAAACACATCGAAATTCCCCTCAGCGACAGAAATGTATATTAACAATC
>Ga0247741_1000570_pt1 | contig 20868 bp, 15 predicted proteins | sample UWRJL213509R2_FD_180945 | JGI IMG/M metagenome (GOLD analysis project Ga0247741, IMG submission 180945) | Plant litter microbial communities from Arlington Agricultural Research Station in Wisconsin, United States - UWRJ-L213-509R-2 | ecosystem: Environmental > Terrestrial > Plant litter >... | reverse complement strand
ATTTTGCGTGGTCAAATTGCCGGAGCCAAACAAAATTATACCGCTGCAGAGCAATCGCTTTCGAAAGCGCTTAGTATTATTCCCGATACCGACATCATGAGTGCGGATCGCATTAAAATACTGACACTGCTCACAGAAGTTTTAGTGAGAGAAGGGCGTACGAGTGAAGCTTTGGTTTATCAAAAGAAATTAGCGGAAGCAAACCCGGAAGGTAATGCAGCGCAGCAATTATTTAATGATGCTTTAACACATTACCAAAAAGGCAATTTTGAAGAAGCTGAAAAAATTCTTGTAGAATTGCGCAAACAATTTCCAGATGACACCAATACTGCAACGCTACTCGGAATGGTTGAGTTTCAAAAAGGCGACAATGAAAAAGCCGCATCTTTGTTTAATGAATTTATAGATACCGAAACCTCGGCTCCATCGGTTTTACAAGTCGCGGCGTTGGTGAAGTTTAAAAATAATGAAATTGATGATGCCATTAAATTATTAAAAGAAGCCGCTGATAAACAACCCAAAAATGCGACGATTTTAGCCACTTACGGAATGGCTTTGTTAGGCCGCGATCCCAAAAGTGAGGCCGGTGCTTTAGCGCTTGAGAAAAGCCTAGCATTAAACCCTGACAATCAACGCTTACGTTTGGCGCTTGCTAAAAAGCATCTTGCTGCTGGTGAAAAAGATCAGGCGCTTGCCCAATATCGCAAAGCCTATCAAGAAAAAGAAATGGATTTGGTTATTCAGCAAACCTATTTTAAAGCTTTGGTTGATGACAAGCAAAGCTCCAAGGTAAAAGAGGAAATTTCTGCTTTTAAAACGAAGTATCAAGATAGCTCCCGTGGTGATTTCATTGAAGCCTGGTTTTTAATGCAGAATAAAAATTATCAAGCGGCAGAAGCTTCTTTTAAACGCGTTATCGCTGTAAAAGAAAGTAGTGATAAATATTTGGCGTTGATTGGCCTGGCTGAATTAAGTGAGCTTCAGCATGACACGCAAAAAGCAATTAGCAATTGGCAGCAGGCGATTACTACAGATCCAACCGTTACTGCGGCATACGGCCATTGGGTTAAGTTGGTATTAGCGAATAACAAACGCGACACTGCAATCACATTCTTAAATGAATTGGGTAATTCGCGTCAGGAACTTTGGCAGCCATCTGTAGTGCTTGCGCAAATTTATGCGAGCGCAAAGCAATGGGATGATGCGTCGCGCAATCTCGAAATTGGTTTAAGAAGAAGTCTTAATGCTGCCAACGTTACTAAAATGGCCGCCGATATTTATCAATTACAAGGTCAGGATGCTTTGGCGAGAGGCCAGACTGAAGAAGCGCGAGTTAGTTATTTAAAGTCGGTGAAATTATTGCCAGGGCAACCGGAATATTTGGTAAAACTCATCGAAATTGAAATTGCGTCGCGTAATTTTGCTGAAGCGCAAAAACTGCTAGATGGTTTTCCTCAGTCAGAAGCAAATAAAGGCGTACGCGCATTTTTGCAGGGCGTGATTAAAACCAATGAAGGCAAGCCGGAAGAGGCGATTAAATTTTATTTGGAATCATGGGCCGCTAAACCGGTGGAAATTACGGCTAGTAGCATCGCTGATTATTATGGAAAAAATAATATGACCGATGCACTTTACAGTTTTTACGAAGATTGGGTCGTTAAATTGCCCGCCAGTGCTAAGGGCGCAATGTTCAAAGCTATGAAAGAACAGCAGTTAAATCACAATGAAGTTGCCGTTCAATGGTATGAAAAAACGCTTGAGCTTGCACCAAATACGCTGGTTGCATTGAATAATCTGGCGTGGCTGTATTATTTACAAAACGATGAGCGCGCGGTCGAAACGGGTAAAAAAGCTTATGATCTTGCGCCAACATCTGCGTCTGTTGTGGATACTTATGGTTGGATTTTGGTTGAACGAAAAAGCGCGAAAGAAGGTTTAGAAATCCTTACTCAAGCTGCCACTCTAGATCCAAAAAATAAAGAAATCCAGGAACATTTGAAAGCGGCAAAACAAAAGCTGAAATAAATTTCGTTTGATTGCATTAGTTAAAGCAGTTGGTTCAGTTCTTTGAAAAATCTCATAAAGAATGTTGGCGCTCTATCTAATTGCCAATATTCTTTGAGATTTAACTAAGGAATATGTTTAATAATTTGCGGGCCAATTATTTTAGTAACCCATATTGGCATTAGCTTCCATAAAAAAATAACAAGTTTGTATTTAGGATTGTCCGGGTTTAATTCCGGTTTGCTTTCGCCTTCTGGTAATAAATAATACCAATAATGTGGATAAGCAATCGCCCCCCACTGCTTTTTAAATTTATAAGTTCCCGCTCCAAGAGTCGATCTGCCGAAATCAAAATAGTTGTAGCCTTCCCTAATCGCGTAGGAAAGTATTTGGCGATACATCCACATATTGGCATTTTTTACATTCGCACTTTGTATCGTAGATGCCCATGGAATTTCGAGCATATTGTGATGCCCCACTAAAAATCCCGTGGATACAGGTTTATTATCCATATAAACCACTATGAGTGTGGACTTGATTTTGTCGGCATTCAAAATATTAGCAAACCATTTTTTGCTGTACACCGGCGTTCCAAGGTCGCGCATATTTCGCGCAAACACTTTATAAAAATCATCTAGTAATTCCAGTTTGCCGAATTTAACTGCGGGCGAGTGGGTCTCAGCCTTTTTATATTGAGCGCGTACTTTTGCGCCCAATTGTTTATCGAGTTCTTCATCGGATGTGGGTAGTGCAAGAACCATTGAAACTTTTTTATCTAATGCGTTTTCGGTCAGTCCTGCTTGCATGGTCCTAACTTCAACATGCGATAAATCATTGTCATTACGAATTGCTTTTGCAGTATTCAATAGGGATTGGGCGACGTTAAAGTAATTGCTCACCACACCACCGTAATTGACATACGGAATTGAGATTGCAAACTTCCCGAATAACTTGCTTGAGAAAAATGTTAGCGGTAGTCCACCGAGGATATTTCCTTGTGCATCTTCAGCAATAAGAATTTTAGTCGTGTGATCAAAGGTTTGTTCAATAAGCTGAAACCAAATGCTTTGGTGATACCCTGATGCTTGCTGATGCAGCGTTAAAAAATTATCCCACCGCTGAAAATTCGCTGGCTCAATAAGCCTACATTCGAAAGCAGAATTCCAAATAGATTCGGTATTTATAGTGGCAAATGGAGGTTGTAATTGAATGGATTGCGAGTTTGATTCAGAGGTGATTTTTGCAGATTCAATATTCTTTATTTGCTGCTCAATATCATTTATTCGCGCCGAAATGGTTTGCATGCTGGCGAGTAAATTTTTGTGAGCTTCTGAATTTTTTTCTATGGTTTTAAATTGACGAGAAGTTTCGCCTTTTAAATTTTTTTCGGATTTTAATTGTCGATAAAGAAAATCAAGATCAAGCTTCATAAATAATAATCAAATGGTTTTTTTCTATACAAAATACAATTATCTTAGTTTGCTTCGCACAGCCTCAAACCAGGATGCATATCGAACAAAACGATCAAAGCTTGATGGAAAGCTATGCCGTTTTATATTGTAAGAATCATTTTTTATCGATTGAAAATCAGTATTGCCTGCAACAGCCGAAACTGCTGCCGGATATCCTAACTCTTTAAGTACGGGAGCGTGAATCTCTGAATAATCTTTATTTGTTCCTGATGGATAGCAAAATATTTTTGATGGCGATGTCAGTTCACTGTTTAATCTCAATTGTGCACGTGCAACTTCATTGCGGACAACTTCTAAGGGCAACGAACTAAATACACGGTGTGAGCAAGCGTGTGAGCCAATAGTTAACCCTTCTTTTTCATATTTACGCAAGCTTTCCCAGTCTGCAGGTTTATAAAATTCTGGCGCTTGATTGGGTGGCTGAATACCCGCTAGCTCAATTAGTTGAACCATCAGCTTGGCCAAGTCTTCGCGCGACATATATTTAGCATATTTAACTAAAGTTCTTCGACTGCAAATTTTAGCTTCTTGTGACGACAGGTCCAACACAAAAGAGTTGTTATTATGTGTAAAAGTTAATTCAGTGACTTTGGTATGAGTAATTAAATAGACTAACTTGTAATCCCAAGGCCAATCGACCTCATCTACAAAATCTACTAGTACGTAAAGCGTTGGCTTAGCATTATGCTTCAAAAGAATAGGCACAAGTTCATTGAGCTGATCATCAAAACCGTCGTCCAGAGTAAAGCATAGAGTCGGCCGGTCAGGCATAACGCCATTGAGAGCATCATTAAAAATTTCATCAATAGATGAGAAGTTAAAACCTTGTTGCTTTGCGTAGGTCAAGCATTGATCAAGTAATTTTGGATCTAAGCCATGATAATTACTTTCTTTAGATAGCGGTCTGTGAATCATAAAAATAGTAACGTAATGACCAATCAACTGATTAGCCACAGCGGTGAGCGGTTTGAACTCAACAGCTTTTTTTATTATTTTATCCATTGTTAATTCCATAATCGGAATACCTTATTGCTCATAGCAAACCAGATAATCGAGCCCCAAAAAGGCGACGGCTACTGCTAATTTCTTCATGTATAGCGACTCGCGTTAGTTCATGAAGTTTGGCGGCGTCTGCGTCAATAATTCCCCGTTTAGTGGTAACTGCAGCAACATAGGTTTCTGTCACCAAATTAAGTGTTGCCTCATTGTAATCGCCGTTTGGGAAACAAAACAAATCAACACTACCTCCCAGTTTATTTTCTAACACTTCTTTGCTATTTTTGATTTCATGTTGCAGTTGTTCGGCGTTTAAAGCGTCTGAAAGGCGCATATGGTTACATGTATGGGAGCCAATTGCCACCAATCCAGAATCCCGCATTTCTTTTAGCTGATCCCAATTCATAAGTGCATTTGGAAGTTTTCCAGCTAAAAGTTCGGTGCTGTGGATCTCATTGAGTGCAGAAAAAATCTCGTTATCGGAAAATGACTTAAGTCTGGCGATGTAAGCGGCAGCGTATTCCCGATCAATAGTTTTATGCGTAGCATCTACTTCTGCGCCAATCTGAGCAAATAAAGGATGGAGGTTGAGTTCAGCGCTGAGACCATTTAATAACAGCGCCAATACAGTGTTTGGCCAAAACTGAAAGTTGGTACCGATTTTTTCCGCAACCGCAAATAAGGTCGCAGGGGTATTAGTCGCCTTTAATATCGGTAGGGCATATTCGTAGTTGTCCGCCCAGCCATCATCGAAAGTGATCGCGCAGGCTTTGGCAGGTAACGGAAGGCCTTGTTGTTTACGTTGTACCCAATCGCCAAGAGAAACTACATCGAAGTAGCGTCTGATTTCCTGCATATGCATAGAGAACGTTTCAGGTGTGACAATCATGCCTGGTTCTTCGAGATTGAAGCGAATGTCATCTCTGGGCAGTATGCGGTGATACATCAACACCCACAGCTTCGGATCGGTTTGATCTTTGTTGTGTTGACCAAACTGATTGGCGAGACCAGCGGCAGCAGATTTGACCAGCTTTTTTACGTTAATAGCCATGTGCCTCTATCTCAAAAATTGCTGCAAATAGTGTTTCGCTTCAAAGATAGCGGGTTTTAAGTCGGATATACGATTAACTTCGTGTCGCGTGTTAAAAAAGTCCGGAATAAAAAACTGCAAAAAGCGCACTAACTTTTGTTTTTTGCTGTAATTGGACTTGAGGTAAATATAGAGGCTGTCCAGATCCCCAAGCAGCCAGCGCAAGCGTTGACCTACTTTATAAGTGGATGGCGCGACTAAACCAAGATTTAGTTCATTGCTGACTAGCAGCGCCGGGAAGTCCACGCCGGCATCTATCGAAAGCTGTAACGAGCCCCAAAAGCGCGTATTCACTTCCATCAAATAGGCCGTGCCGTCTTCTCCGATACGAAATTCAACCATCGCAACACCATGCCAATGTGCGCCGCTCAATAATTTCTCAGCAGCCTCTTGCAGTACCGGGCTTGGGGTTGCGCTTTCACTTAATACACTGATGCCACCTTGCGGCGGTTTTTCTCGCAGACGTTGGTGAGCGAAAAATACTTCGGGCTTGCCATCTTTAAATAGGCAAAAAATCCCCGCTCCGTAACCGGGAATAAACTCCTGAACCATAAAGGGTGATGTTTTTAAATAACCCTCACTGTTCAAAACGCGAGTTAAATCAGCTTCGTTTTGGATGATTTTTACCGTAGTCGCGATCCAGCCATTTTCAGTGTAAATTTTTGAGAGACAAGGTTTTATCACCGCGGGATAGCGAATGTTGTTTCTATTTAAATCATCGCTATTTTTAAACCATTCGGATTCTGGAACTGAAATACCTAGCTGCACTGCAAGATTCACCAAATTGCCTTTATCGGCAATCTGCATCACATTCTCATAAGAAGCAAATGGTAGCCGTACATTGGGCAAGCGCCACTTGTTCATCAATAATAATTGGCTGGTGACTTCGGTTACCGGAATAATCAGGGAAAATTCAATATCTTTGGTTAATTTTGTAATCCAATGTAGATATTCTTCGGGTGCATCACCAGAGTTTGGGCTTTCAAAGTATTGTTGGGAAAATGTAGAGCATCCTGCGAGCGATTTCGGTGCGGATTCAGCGGTTATTATGGAGATATCTAACAGTTTGCCCAAGGATCGAGTCACGGCTAAGGCGCTACGCTGTCCGGCGTCAAGGACTAAAATGGTGTTGGTCATATTCGCTGTTTATTCACAATCATTAATTTTTGAGAACTGTATCAAGCATCATAGCGGATAGGTAAATTTTGTTCACACGAATTTAATCTGGTGACGACACTGGCACAGCTTAATATCAAGCTAAAGGCTTAATTATCATCTGTAAAATACTATTGGGTAGAAGTGAGCTAAGGTTATTTTTGTGGCAAGAATATACTGTTGCTGTCACATGGTCATTTATGTCGCGCCAATGGTATTGGTGTTTCTGGCCACTGGAAATCCTTTGTTGAGACTTGGTATTGTTTCTTATGTCTAGCGAATATGGGATCATAGGCCGCTAATAACAACTAATCTTTTTTTCGAAAATGAGGGGTTTTAAGCGGTACTTTAAGCGCTCATTTATACTAACGTTAGTTGTATAAGCTGTCTATCGGCCATTAAATGAGCTACTAATCTTTTAGAGTAATCAATTTTAAATTGATTATCGATGTATGCATTTGGTAAACATTCAAGTGGTGTAAGCAAGAAATAATCTTATTGGGAAACGAAATGGGTAAAAGTCCTCAGGTTTTTTTGCACGTAATTGACACTACTGGCCCTGGTGGTGCTGAAACTATTTTTACTCAGTTAGCATTTGAAACAAAGAGAACGGAGAATAAAACTATCGCTCTCATAAGAGGAGAGGGTTGGGTAAAATCAGAGCTTGAGAGATTGGGCATTGACGTGAGAGTCGTCGATTGTAAAGGCTCATTTAATGTTAAGTTTTTAATGCAGTTTATAAAGTTAATTCGCGATGAAAAAGTAACTCGTATTCAGGCTCACCTTCTTGGATCTAATGTGTACGCGAGTATTGCGGGATTAATATGTGGTGTACCAGTATTTTCTACCTTTCACGGATTCGTAGACGTTTCTAAGAATGAGCGTTTCAGTTTTTTTAAATTCCTGGCGATTAGGTTCGGCTCAAAAAATGTAGTAGCGGTTACGGATCAAATTCGTGACATGTTGATTCACATTCCTGTGTTAGACCCTAAAAAAATATTTGTAATAGCAAATGGGGTCGATACAAATATTTTTAAACCCCTAAATCCTTTCGAGGTAGCCCCGTTAAACCTACCGATTAAAATAGGATGCTTGGGTAATGTAAGAAAGGCAAAAAATTATCCGTTGGCGATTAGAGTATTGGAGAGTTTAGTTGCTAAGGGCATGGACATTGAATTGTATATTGCTGGGGACGACAAAAATAAATTAGCTGACGAATGCCGAGTACTTGCAAAGGAGTATGGGGTTGGTAATAGGTTACGTTTTGTTGGATTTATTAATAACGCAGCAGAATATTTGAATTCTTTGGATATCTATTTGTTAAGTTCGTCTTCTGAAGGTCATCCGTTAGCATTAACTCAAGCTATGGCTTGCGGAATACCAGTTGTAGCAACTCGATGCGGCATCGAGCATGTAGTTGTAGATGGCGATACTGCATTGTTGGCAGAAAATGGAAATCCCGAAAGTGTGGTCGAAAAAATAATCAATTTGATAGACTCTGACGAGCTTAGAAAAAAAATGTTTGAATTGGCGCCCGCCTCAGTCAAAGAGTCCTGGAGTTTATCCTCAACTCTCGCGAACTACTTAAAAATGTACAGCATTTAACTAAAGAATTAAGGCTAAGTATGAGTCGTATCAGCAAGTATATCGCCAATGTGTACGGTAGTAAGCGAGGGCTATTGCAGTACCTTCGTTGTCTTGCTAAAGACAATATTTTAAATAGTTATGGCAAAAATAAAATACTGCCTAACAATATCAGCCGCGTAGTTTTTGTATGTAAGGGAAATGTATGTAGGAGCGCTGTGGCTGAGTGGTGCTTTAAATCTAACAGCGATATCGAGTGTTGTTCGGTTGGATTGGACACAACCAGTGGAAATGGTGCGAATGAGAGAATACGAGAATTGTCACGCTCCTATGGCATCTCGTTGGACGGCCATGTCACTACAGCGATTGAAGATTTTGCGCCCGCCCCAGGTGATTTATTTATTTGTATGGAACCAAATCAAATTGAGCAATTGGAGCAAAAAATTGGTGCTCGTCCAGCTGTATTACTCGGTTTTTTTGGGCGGCCTCAATCTGCTTATATCCATGATCCCTACAATGCTAATGAGGTCTTTGCAGAGGGCTGTATAAAATATATCTCAAGCGCAGTTAGTTGCTTTTCTGAGCGGTTGAATTTAGTTAAAAAGAGTAGCTGACTAAAGATGTGGTTATTTAGCGACATTAAATATTTTATTGGTAGGTGTAAAGCTCAAGACTTTCCTTTCTATTGTGTGTCGGCGTACATAGTTTTTGAATTCTTAAGGCCGCATACTATATATCCCGCACTGGATTTTTTGCCGTGGGCCATGCTTAGCATCATGTTTGGCGTGTTGTCATTATTGATAAAAGGTAGATTGAAATATCAATTTAGTCATTTTTTACTGACAATTTTTGTTGTCGTTACTCTCTTATCATGTATTACATCCTCATTTCCAGATGAGTCTTTTAAAAATGTTTACGTAATTGTTACGTGGCTAGGAGTTGTCTTATTTTTTACTAGTGCAATTAAAAATATCGAACAATTTAAGCTGATATTAATATTATTTCTAATTATCATTTTTAAAATGTCGTTTTTTGGAGCTAAAACTTGGACCTTGCGTGGTTTCAGTTTTACTTCGTGGGGTATTTCCGGTCCTAACGGCTGGTTTCAAAACTCAGGAGAATTAGCCTTAATGATGGTTATTTTTTCGTGTTTGAGTTATGGCCTTATTAGTGGAATGAAAGTAAAGCATAAGTTGTATTATCTGGCGCCAATTACTGGTGTGATGACAATAATCGCAGCCAGTTCAAGGGGCAGTCAGCTCGCCATTTTAGTTGTAATAATTATCGGCGCGTTGACTATAAAAAAAATAAATATCAGAAATCTGTTCGCGTTTGGTTTGATTTTATGGCTCGGCTATACATTCTTGCCAAATGAGCAGAAGGAACGTTTTTCGACAATGGGAAGTGACGGCACTAGCGAGTCTCGCCTTCTTTATTGGGAGAAGGGTTTAGATATGCTGAGTTCACATAAATTGTTGGGGATTGGGTATGCCGCATTTCCATCGTATTTTGAAAGGTATTATGCACCATCAATAGTTTTTGAAAATTTTAAATATAGGCGTGAAGTCGCGCACAACACGCTTATACAAGTTAGTAGTGAAATGGGAATTTTAGGCTTGGCTTCTTATGTTTTTATAATTAGCCATTTATTCGCACTGTCTTATCAAACTAGAAAGTATTTCAGGGCTAATTCAAAGAGCCAAAAGAATGATTGGATTATTCTTTACACCTATTGCTCCGATTTGGGATTAATAGGCTATTTGATAGGATCATTTTTCATGTCGGTTGCGCAGTACCCGTATATTTATTTATATATGGCGTTAAATCAATCACTACTTAATACATTAAAATCAGATTTAAAAGCGCCACCTAACTCTTCACCTGTACCTGATGAGAGGGTTAGTTAGATGTCTAAAAAAGTTATAAATGATTTCAAAAAAAGCGGTAATTGTGCCATTAAATTTCATTCTTGTTAGTGGAAAAAATTATAAGCTTCTTAGCTCGTTGGGCTATAGTGATTGATAGTATGTTCAGGCGATATTCATTGAGTTTCAGAGGCAATTATGAATTTTTTTAAATTAACCCGTGGTTTATGCTCAATTCTAGTTTCTGCAATATTTGCGTCTAGTGTCACGAGCTCATATGCAGAAGTAGTTATTATAGGGCAGCAAAATTTTGAATCTGGCTCGCTCCCCACTGACCCTGGTTGGGGTTTTGGTTCTCAATCTGGAGGGACAATCTCTGTTTCGAAAGATAAGTCACTAAACTACAACGGAAGTGCGGGCAGTATAAAGGCTACCTATCCGAATACTCCTGGCGATATGTATGTTTGGGGTGGTGTAGACGTAGGAGCGTTGAATCTACAAGATGTATATGTGGAGTTTTGGGCAAAGCTACCTACAGCCAAAAAGCATGGTGTAAAATTTTTGAAAGTATTTGGTCAGCGAAGTGGTACCAATTACGCTAATAGCACGTTCGCATTGGATTATACCGGAGTGGATATAGGCGCTATGTATTGTGTGGGGTTCGGAGATGGCACCACAGTTGAAAATGATGTACAGAATGTGATTCTTTTTGATAGCACTTATCCAAATTATGTAGGCAGATCTTACGGCAAGGCTGTAGTGAGTACACCTCAAAAGAAAATGTGGGCATCATCTAGCTGGGGAACTGATTGGCATCATTTTCGTTTCAGAGTGAAATTTAATTCTGGAACCACCAAGGCGACGGAAGTTGCAGATGGTGCATATTATGTAGAAATAGATGATAAAGTTTACGTTGATGCAAAAAATATTTTCAATCGCCATTATTCAAATTTACCTATTCAAAAAATTCAATTTTTTGATTGGTCTCAGGGCGCTAATGGGCCTTTTGAACTTTGGTACGACGATATAAAAATTACCACCGGTGGCTTTGATGATAGAAAGCCTGCGCCACCAACGCAACCAAAATTAATTATTAAGTAATTAAAGTGGAAGAAAACTTTGAGTGTTTGGATTACCTGGGAAAAGCAAGTAAGGAATCGTAGTCTTAGCAAGCGATTTAATGCAACCTTGTACGAGTTCGACTATGATTGCAATCAACTTGTAAGATATACAAAAAGTGCTTTAAACACTCTTTGTGTTTTATTTAAGCAAAAAGATGGTGTTGTATTTGTGCAAAACCCATCTGTGCTTTTAGCCTTTTTAGCGCTATGTGTAAGGCCATTTTTCGGTTACATACTTGTTGTTGACGCTCACAACTCTGCAATTTTCCCTAACCAATCCTGGTTAAAAAAAATCGGCGAATTGATTATAAGGAAAGCTGATTTTACTATTGTGACGAATGAAAGTTTAGCAAGCCATATTAAGGCGCTAAGTGGGCGTTCGTTGATACTCCCTGATCCTTTGCCATCCTTTCATAATGCTGAGTATCTTCGCAGTTTGGATATTCAATCTAAAAAAGTTATTTTTATTTGCTCCTGGGCAAGTGACGAGCCTTATTTTGAAGTGCTAGAGGCCGCTGAATTGTTACCAGAATTTACTTTTTACATTACAGGGAAAAGTAAAGGCAAAGAATTAGGCTTTGGCCGAGCGCTGCCAAATAATGTTGTCTTGACTGGTTATCTACCGGATGATGATTATCACGAAATGCTGGCGACATCTGAAATTATTTTAGATTTAACCACCAGGGAGAATTGTTTGGTATGCGGTGCCTATGAAGCCACAGCACTGGAAAGGCCTTTCATTGTGTCAGATAAAAAAGCAATAAGAAAATATTTTCAGAGTGGTTGTGTATATGTAGATAATACGACACAGAGTATTTCGCAAGGTATGTTGTCAATGGTTGATCAGCACTCTACATTGAAAAAAAGTATTAGCGTGGCTCGTGTAGATATGAGTGAAAAATGGAATAGTTTGTTTGAAGAGGCAAAAACTTATATTGCTAAAAAGCAAGACCTAAGAAAGTCTATCAAATAATACTTTGCTTTAATAAGACATCTTTCTGAGTCCAGTTAACGACTTTATTTTGAGTGTTTCCTATATTCCCGCTAACGACCCAAAATAGTTTCTCCTTTCCTTTGCAGGCATATGATTTCCAGATTTATATACTAAGTAGAAACGTAGCCCTGTATGTTTTGGAGTAGTCCTAGCTAGGCGATCTGCAAAGTTCGCATGTTTCTCCAAATATCGGGAGAATTTATTTTTATGAGTTATCCCATAAAACCTTTTTCCATCAGCTCTTGGAAATGTTTGTTTGATTGCATAAGTTCAGAATATGATCCTTGCGCCAACATTTTTCCGCTTTCTAGCATACATATTTTATCGGAAAGTTTTATGGCTGCCGGGCGGTGGGAGATTACGATAATCAGAACATCTTTTTTTAATTTATCCAGTAGCATCATTAACTCGAATTCAGATTCGATATCTAGTGCGCTTGTAGGCTCATCCAATATAAGAACTTTATTATCTCTATAAAGCGCCCGCGCAATCCCTATACGTTGCCGCTGTCCACCACTTAATAGTTTTCCATCCTGCCCAAGACTACTATTCAAACCGAGAGGTAATTTTTCTACAAATTCCATCGCATTTGCTTGCTGTAATGCTCTTGTGACTTTCTTCAAGTCGATTTGGTCTTTTTCAATTCCAAATGCAACGTTAGCAACTACTGTATCATCCAAAATAAAAATATGTTGTGGTACATAGCCAATGCTGTGCTGATAGTTACGAACGGTTTTCTCTGCGAGCGTTGCCCCGTCAATCTTTATAACTCCTGACAATGGGTAAAGTAAACCTAGCATTATATCGGCTAATGTCGATTTACCTGACCCTGACGGCCCAGCAATAGTATTTAGTTGACCCTTATTAAATTCCACATTAATGCCAGTAATTACAGCGCTTTCTGAGCTTGGGTATTTATAACAAATTTCGAGAAGGTTTATTTGATTGATTGATTCGAGCGGCGTCGTATCAGATGGGTCCGGCTTAAAGACATAGTTTTGGAGATGTTCTCGCAGTTCGGCGACAACACTACCATTTCCACTCATGCTCGCTATCGATTTATAAATTTGCTGCATTGTTGGCAATAGTTTATATCCCGCTATTGCATACACACTCAGTATTGCCACCACACTACCATCATTGCCTTTTGCCAATAAAAGAACTATGGCAAAAATGAGAATGGCACCAAATGAAATTGTTTCAATGGCAAATTTGGGAATGTCACCAGCTAAAACGATAAAGGCCGCAGATTTCAATCCCGAAAAATTTGCCTTCTTGTAGATCTCAGAATATTTATTTTCTAAAGTATTAAGTTTGATATCTTTGATACCAATAAATGATTCAGAGAGTATGGATTGTACTGCTTCATACTTTTCGGTTAAAACTCTACCATGTCGAATAAGTGATTTTTTGGTAAACCAGTAGGTTACTGTGTATGCACCGCCAATAACTAGTGCTGACGCAAATGCTATTGCCGGATTTAATAACAACAGGCCTGATAATATTATTGCTGCAATAAACGCATTGCTGCACAGTAGAAGATACGGCTGTAAAACCATATAAACAAAGCGAGGCGTTTCTTGAGAAATTGTTGTTATCTGCTGTGTGTAGTTAGTACTTTTGTGAAATAAATAGTCTCTATTTAAAAAGCTATTGTAAAGCGTGAATTGCAGATTGCTCCCAATAGAAATTGAAAATTTCAAAAGTAGCCAAAGTGTTATCGCTGAGACAAGATTTGATGTGAATATCATCACTATAGATGCGATAGCAAAAAATATAATAAATGATTGATCGCTATTTACTTTAGATATTTCATAAAGGGTTTTCAATAAGGCGTTGCTATGAATGCTTTCTGGATTCGACATTATTCCAATAAAGGGTGCGATGCTGGCGACACCGATAACTTGGACAAGTGCAGATATAAGAAAAAAAATCTGCAAAAGTAACATTTTTGTTTTTTGTTCTTTGTTTAGCAAAGCAAAAATATTTTTAATTATTTCTAATATGTACATCAAAAAAACCTTTATTAATGGCGAAATATCAAAGAACCGCAAGGGATGACATTAGTTGATCATCTAAAAATTTTACTACAGCATGCGGTCAAGCTTTCTAATTGATGGTGGGTGCTATATTTCGCCTCAACACGCTGCCTTGCAGCTAATGAGAATTTTTTTAGCTTTATTTCATCTTCAAGCAGGTCTAGCAATAGGTGGACTAAGTGGGCGTGTTTTCCGGGCGGAAATTTCAGACCGGTTTTGCCATCTTCTATAGTCTCACCTAAACCTTGCAAGTCGGACACAATGAGCGGTAAACCGCAGGCAGCCATTTCGATGCTAGACATTGGGAATGAATCCCATCCTGTCGATGCTATTATACCGACATCGCAGCACGGCATAATTTTGTCCAAATCTGCTCTATATCCGGCAAATATAACATTAGCCTTTGCCTTGTGATCTTTCAACTGAGCGAGAAAGGTAGTCTCTTCGCCAGGTTTGTTACCGGCAATTAAAAAATAAATATTCTCACGGCCTAATTTATCTACCAGCTCAATTGCGGCATCAATAATAACATGGACACCTTTGCGTCGTTCCATATGTCCACTATAGAAAATCACTCTTGCAGTTTCGGGGATTTGAAACAAGTTTTTTAAAAGATATTCATCATTGTTTTTGGGGTGATATTTGTTGGTATCTACACCTGTAGGGATAACTGAGGTTAAATGTTTGGGAATTCCGCGACCGTTAATTGCGAAGTGGCGCATAGCTTCCGATTCAAAAATAAAATGATCTGGTTTTGCTCGTCTTAAAAATACCTCGAACCTTTTAGCAAGAAGCTTCCATCCCTTGTTTTCTCCGCTAATAGCGGCACCCCAATACGAAACAATTTTTTCAATACCACTTTTTCGAAGCATGTTACCAAGATTTGAGCTTACTTGTAGGTCAAAGCAAAATGCATTAGTTATATTTTTTTCCCTTATATATTTGCTAGCAGTTTCTAAGGTTGTTGGACTTTCCTTGTCAATTACAATTAGATTTGTAAAATTTCCTGGTAAATTTTTAGGGGTTCCCTTCTCAAAATCTTTGAAACCAAAATGAATTTCACTTGCATCTTTAGTTATAGCCAAAGCCATATCAAAAAAAGTTTTTTCAAGCGTAGACATTGCATATCCAGTATTTGATTTTGTATGAAATACTATGAGAATTCCTGACATTTCTAAGCCCTAAGATTGCGTTATGACTTTTTTGAACGCGTTGACTTTAAAAGTAAATTCAAAAAGCCCTTGAGTTTCCTAAAATAATTCGATTTAACCGAAAAAGATTTTATAAAGTATTTCCATGCATGATGTCTTCTACCTGCGGTTGCAAGTGAAATTCCGTAATCAATATATGATTTAACTATCCGGGTATCTAATGCGGTCAACATTTCTGTTGATAATTGAGTCGTAGCCTTAACTGAAAGAAGGGCTTCGAGCTTATATTTTGGGATCAGGCTGATATCTTTCGTGGCATTTGTGTCATGCCGTCTGACGTAGGCTAAAACTGTTGGGTTAAATGCGATTTTACCTTTGCTGCACACCCTTAAAAAAAACTCTAAATCTTCACAAATAGTTAGGTGCGGGTTAAATAAAAAACCCGACACGGCGCTTTTCCTAAACATTATGACTTGAGTATAAGCAGGTATCTCACCAAATTTCACACAAGCGCAGAATGCATTTTCATCTACAATATGTGCAGGTGTGTTTGGGATTCTAGTTGATTGAACTGATTGAAGTTCGGGGTAATATAAAAATTGCTCGGGAAGTATTTCGTTGGTTTTGTGAATGAAACGCGTAAAATTGGTAAAGCAAAGCATAACGTCATTGTGATTTTCCAGAACTCTTATTTGAGATTCCAGCATCTCAAGATGCCAAAGATCATCTGCATCCAAAAACGTAATGTAATCTCCCAGCGCATTAGCAAGGCCTAAGTTTCGCGCGCTGGAAACGCCAGAGTTTTCTTGTCGAATATAACGAACCACCGGGCTGTTTATACTAAGTACTATTTCTTTTGTGTTATCAGTTGAGCCGTCGTCAACAACCAAAATTTCACTGGCTTGATGTGTTTGATTTAAAATTGACGTGATTGCTTCGTATATAAACTCGCCGCAGTTGTAAGTGGGCACTATGACACTGATATTAAACATCTATTGTCTGCCAGATAAATTTTGATAAGTTGATAAAGTAAGTTGAGCATTTGCAGTTGCTGTAAACTTTTTATCTAAGCTTACAGCAACATTTTCTTTCAAGGCTTCATGTATTTTTCTTGCATATTCATCAGGTATATTTGGACTTACTAAAAAATTTGCTAAATGTTCTAATATTTCATTGAGGCCGCCCACGCTGTTGGCGATTAGTGGCGTGCCTAGCGCTAGTGCTTCGAGCGCAGTCATCGGTGTGCCTTCATGATCAGAACACATGACAATTGCATCTAATGAGTAGATACAAGCTGCCATATCGGTACGATGTCCATGAAAATGAATGTAATCACTAAGGTCAAGTGCGCTGACTTTTTCTTCCATGGCTGAACGCAAGCTGCCATCGCCAATTATATGAAATTTCAGCGACAGTGAAGAGGTTTTATCTTTCAGTAGTAGGCTGGCCATGACGATAAAAATATCTATTCGCTTTACGGGTTCAATTCTTCCGATTATGCCAATGTGTAAACTTTTCGGATCTTGCATGCGGAAATCGGCTACATTTTTTTGTGCATGAAGCTCAGTTGTGTCAACGCCATTGTGTATTACATGAATTTTATCGGAGGGAAATATCTTGCCCAGTTTGATAGCCAGCTCGCTAGAAACCGCAATAACTCCTTGCTGTAGATATTTTCCTACCCAATTATCCAGCCACACCTGAATTTTTTGTTTACCTTTTGGTGCAAATTCTGGAGCACCGTGCGAGGTACGCACAGATGCTGCACGTTTTCCAAAAGGCAGCGAACTGATAAGGTTGGCAGCATTGCCTAGGATATTTTCTTTCTGACGATGAGTATGCAGAACATCAGGCTTAAATTGCCGAATGATTTTTATCAATTTGGTCAGGATTTGGATACTGCTGAATTCTGACTCAGAAATAATTGTTACTGGGATGTCTAAACTCTGTAATCGACGAGAAAGTTCGCCATCATTCATGAGCACAACATGTAGCGTGGTGCTGCTATGAAGATGCTTCAGTAGCGTGAATGCTTGCGATTCCGCGCCCGCCCACAAATCGCCAGAAATAATGTGCAATACACGGAGAGGCCGGTTTAGAATTGGCGACTTTTCTTGCATCCTTATCTCGCTTTAGCTGGGCAACAAACAAATTGGGTGGGGATATTAACGGTTCAATCGCTATTGTAATAGATATTGGGGAATAAAATGTTGCATTTGCTGTTTTGGTTGTTGGGGTTGGCTGCAATTTATAGCTACTTTCTGTATCCCCTGGTACTTAAATTGATAGGACTTTTTTCGGGTGTTAACAAGCTCGCTCCCGATTTACAAAATAGTAACTCACCGCTGACGATGAGTTTAATTGTGACTGCTTATAATGAAGAGCAGCGCATTCGTGAAAAAATAGAAAACACACTTGCCATTCAATTTGATGTGGGACGTTTGGAGTTAATAGTTGCGTCAGATTGCTCTGAAGATGCTACCGATGCAATCGTGTCTGAATACGCAGATCGCGGGGTACGTTTGGTGCGTGCATCGGGTCGTTTGGGTAAAGAGAATGCTCAGCTTGCGGCTATTCAAGTTGCGAGAGGCGATGTGCTGGTGTTTTCCGATGTTGCGACCCAGATTCCAGCAGATGCTTTGCAAAAGCTTGAACATTATTTTATTGACCCGAGTATTGGTGCTGTATCGAGTGAAGATAGATTTATCAGTAAGGATGGCTCAGTTGCGGGCGAGGGCGCTTACGTAAAATATGAAATGTGGCTGCGCAAACAAGAGTCGCAGCTGGCTGGCTTAGTGGGTTTGAGTGGTTCATTTTTTGCCGCGCGCAAAGAAATTTGTCAGGAATGGGATATCCATTCTCCAAGCGATTTTAATACTGCGCTGAACTCTGCCAAAGCGGGATTGCGGGCAGTTAGCGCTCCCGATGTTTTAGGCTACTACCAGGATTTGGCCGACCCTTCAAAAGAATATCAACGTAAAATACGCACAGTCATTAGAGGAATGACTGGCCTCTCTCGACATAAGGAAGTATTAAATTTTGGTCGTTTCGGTATTTTTTCTCTGCAAGTTATTTCGCACAAATTAATGCGTTGGTTGGCTCCCTGGTTCTTTATTGGATTTTTTATCGTGTCTACCATGATCGCCAATCATAGCTGGTTTTATGCGCTTATTTTTGCTGGGCAACTGGCATTTTATGGTGCAGCTTTGTTGGCTCAGTTTTTACCAAATTTACGCGCGATTGGTGCAATAAAATTAATTTATTTTTTTGTGCAGGTAAATGTAGCTTTGTTGGACGCTGCAATTAAATTCCTCGCTGGCCAGAGAATGACTACATGGAAACCTTCCGCGCGTTAATTCGTGGGGATTTGTCTCCAGCTGGAAATAAAATTTCCTTACAGCGACAATCCCAAGTATTTGGTTACGATATTCAAGGTTACCAATCGACTTGGGTCGATTCTGGAACCTCAGCTTTGGCATTGGCGTTATTAGATGTTAAAGCTAAAGCCGGGAATGTTGCGCACCCCAAAGTTATTGTGCCCGGTTATTGCTGCCCTGATCTTATTTCTGCTGCAGTTTGTGCGGGCGTGCAGCCACTTGTTGTCGATATTTCTGTTGACGATGCAGGCTATGACCTTGATGCCTTGGAGTCGGCGATCAAAGATGAAAATGTTATTGCTATAGTCGCAATAAATTTTTTAGGTGTTAAAGAACGTCTAACTGAGATAAAAAAATTAACAGCAAATACAACAATAAAAATTATTGAAGATAATGCGCAGTGGTTTCCCGCTTCAAAAAATGGACATCAATTCCTTGGCGATTATTTATTGTTTTCGTTTGGTCGAGGCAAGCCTTTAAGTTTATTGGGCGGTGGTGTTTTATTTGCGAAAGAAGCTTTAGTTGTTGCAGATAAAATTACTAATCAACTCACTCCCACATCAATAACACAAACGTTAAAAGTTAATGCGTATAACCTATTGTTGCACCCGCATTTATATTGTTATTTAAACCGGGCGCCATTTTTACATTTGGGCGAAACGCATTATCACCAGCATCAGGAAATATCGGCTATAGGGGAGTTACAGAAAGATATATTTGCAGCGAACCTTGTTCGCTATGAACAGCGCAGTGATTCTTGTTCTGTCGAGTTTGATAAGTTATTTTCCAGGCATAATGTGCAGTCTTTGGATGCTATAAATTCTGAGCGTCGTATGCGGCTTTTACGTTATCCGCTGCTTTGTAATACATCCGGGCAGCGAGATGAATTGCTAAGAAAATTTAATGACCAGGGCTTGGGTGCGTCACCGCTATATCAGCGTTCGCTAGTGGAAATACCGCTTGTTTCCGATTTGGTTGAAAGGTTCGGCGACTTGGTAAACTCCAGACAATTTGCACGTCGCTTATTGACCTTGCCGACTCACGAGAAGGTAGTTTCTTCACATCTCTTGCGTATTGAAAAAGTACTTAACTCCTAATTAAGATGTAATTAATTTAGAGTTTTGGATAATACTTGAGTTGATGCCATTGTTTAGCAGTTTCTTTGAGTGCATTGACTTCATCGTTGCAATCTTTTTTGCAGCTTGCCTGCATCATAAATAATCCAAAAAAGTCTTCTCCTAATAAGCGTGCTTTAAGCTGCAATAGCTTGGCTTGCCGATAAGAGCCCGTACTATTTTTTCCTACATTGAATTGATACATCAATAATGATGTGTGAGAAGAGTTAACTCTTTTTAAGGTTAGTAGGTTGAATTTTTCGCCATCAACTTCTACTGGTTTTTCATCTTCTACGGCCCACTCGCTGGCATCGAAAAAATTTCCAATATATGGCACCAGTTTTTTGTTCTCTGGCGGAGCTATAGATTTGGCAAGAGTTAATTTTATTTCGGTCGTGTCAACTGACGCCGTGCCTTTGCTTATTAAAATTGTGTCGGAAAAAGGGATGTCAGCCAAATTGATATTGCTTACTGAGCTTTGAGTCAGTTTAAGTCCTTCAATACTTAGATGATTTGAATAGTCCGCGTTTCGCTCTGACACTAAAAGCACAATCGGCCCTAAGGCCAAAAATAATGTTGGGATAAGTGGCTTGAACTTCGGTGCATTTATTTTAAAGCTAATATGTTTTTCTAAGAGCGGCGCAAAATAAAGTGCCGGTAGAATAATTATCGCAAACAGAATCCAGCCAAAAGTTTCATGGTCGTGCATCAGGGAGCTTTGCATGTTGGTCTTGTAGCCGACGATAACCAGAGTAATGATGCGAACCCAGTTGGTGAGTAATCCCAAAAAAGCACCGACTGTTAAAGCAAGTAAACTTTGGCGAAGGTTGTAGCCGTTAATTAAGCAAACGATATAGGTTAACAATAGCGAGATTGTTAAATAGCGCAGCCCCGAGCAACCTTCT
>Ga0247741_1000565_pt1 | contig 20958 bp, 21 predicted proteins | sample UWRJL213509R2_FD_180945 | JGI IMG/M metagenome (GOLD analysis project Ga0247741, IMG submission 180945) | Plant litter microbial communities from Arlington Agricultural Research Station in Wisconsin, United States - UWRJ-L213-509R-2 | ecosystem: Environmental > Terrestrial > Plant litter >... | reverse complement strand
ACGCGGAAGCCATTGGCCATATAATGAAGCCGGGCCGGGCGATCGCTATTCGACATCAACATCGTATTTCCGCTCACAAAAGGCTCGGCTGTTCCGGGCTGGCCTTGTCATATGCCTTGCCGCCCACGCGCTCAACCCGCGCATCGACTGGCCCGTCCCGGAAGTGGAGCGTGACGGCGCCGGCGGTGCGCGCGGCGGCGCTGGTGGTGACGACCGCGCCCGAGGGCCGAGCCGAGACACGGACATAACCGCGCTCCAGCAATTTGTCGGGATTGAGCGATTCGGCGAGGCGCCAGGTCCGGTCGAGCCGGGTCCGCGCGTCCTCGAGTCTGCGGTCAAGCACCGACAGCCGCAGCGCGCCCGCCGAACGGTCGAGCACGCCCCGCGCCAGGGTCACGCGCCGCTCCAGTCCGCGGTCCAGCCGCGCACCAATGTCGTCGGCGCGCTGACGCTGCGGCCCGAGCAGCGCATCGCGCTTCGGGATCACCCGGACCAGCGCATTGAGTTGCTCCCGGCCGCGCTCGTGATAGCGCCGCACGCAGCGCTCGGTCCGCTGGCCCATCGCGGCGAGCGTCAGGCGCAAATCGGCGAGCACCGGCACTGCCATCTCGGCGGCAGCAGTCGGCGTCGGGGCGCGCAGGTCGGCGGCGAAATCGGCAAGCGTCGTATCAGTCTCGTGCCCGACCGCCGAGATGATCGGGATTGAGCAGGCAGCAATGGCGCGCACCACCACTTCCTCGTTGAACGCCCATAGATCCTCGATCGACCCACCGCCGCGTGCGACGATGACCAGATCGGGGCGCGGCACCGGCCCGCCCGGCTGGATCGCGTCGAACCCACGCAGCGCCGTCGCTACCTCGGCCGCGGCACCATCGCCCTGTACCTTGACCGGCCAGACCAGCACATGAGTCGGACAACGATCCTCGAGCCGGTGAAGGATGTCGCGGATCACGGCACCGGTGGGCGAGGTGATCACGCCGATCACCTGGGGCAGATAGGGCAGCACCTTCTTCCGGCCATTGTCGAACAGCCCCTCGGCGGCGAGCCCGGCCTTCAGCTTCTCCAGCAGCGCCATCAACTGGCCTTCGCCCGCCAGCTCCATGCGTTCGATCACGATCTGGTATTTGGAGCGGCCGGGATAGGTGGTCACCTTCCCTGTGGCGATCACTTCGATCCCGTCCTGCGGCTGGAACGGAATCAGCGCGACCTGGCCCTTCCAGATCACGCCGTCGATCACGGCGCTGTCATCCTTGAGGCTGAGATAGGCATGGCCCGAGGCGACACGCTTGTAGCCGGAAATCTCGCCGCGCAGCCGGACATGGCCGAACTCGCCCTCGACGAGTCGCTTGAGCTTCAGCGCCAGTTCTCCCACGCCGAGCGGCGCGGCGTTGTCCCCGGGCGTCTGCTCGGCTACGAGCCGCCCGGTTCTGTCGTCTTGAATGTCGTCGTAAAAGGGGTCGGTCATGAATGTCCTGCTGATCGGCTCCGGTGGCCGTGAACATGCGCTTGCGTGGCGCCTCGCGCAATCGCCGCGCCTCGGCAAGCTGTTTGCGGCGCCCGGCAATCCGGGCATCGCCGAGCATGCCGAGCTGGTCGAACTCGACCCGGCGGATCACCGCGCAGTGATCGATTTCTGCCATCGTCATTCGATCGGCCTGGTCGTGATCGGACCGGAGGCACCGCTGGTCGATGGCCTCGGCGACAATATCCGAATGATGGGCATCCCCGTCTTCGGTCCGAACAAGGCAGCGGCCCAGCTCGAAGGGTCGAAGGGCTTCACCAAGGATCTGTGCGCCCGCGCGGACATCCCGACCGCCGGCTATGCCCGGGTCACGTCGCGCGACGGGGCGCAGGCTGCGCTAGACGATTTCGGCCTGCCGGTGGTGGTGAAGGCGGACGGCCTCGCCGCGGGCAAGGGCGTGACGGTGGCGACGACGCGCGCCGAAGCCGAAGCGGCGCTCGACGAGCTGTTCGCGGTGCGCGGCGCCGAGGCCGTTATCGAGGAATTCCTCGACGGCGAGGAAGCGAGCCTGTTCGTGCTCACGGACGGCGACGCGATCCTTCATTTCGGCTCGGCGCAGGACCACAAGCGCGTCGGCGATGGCGATACTGGCCCCAATACCGGGGGCATGGGCGCGTATAGCCCGGCGCGCGTGCTGACGCCCGAGCTAGAGCGACGGGCGATCGACGAGATCATCCTGCCGACCGTCGCTGCGATGAAGGCTGCGGGTACGCCCTTTTCCGGTGTGCTCTTTGCCGGGCTGATGCTCACTAGCGACGGCCCCAAGCTGATCGAATATAATGCCCGCTTCGGCGACCCCGAATGCCAGGTGCTGATGACTCGGCTGGAGGATGACCTGCTCGAGCTATTGCTGGATACCGCCGAAGGCCGGCTGGCGGACCGCCCACCCTTGCGCTTCTCGCCCAACACGGCGCTGACCGTGGTGATGGCGGCCAGGGGCTATCCGGGCACGCCGGAGACCGGCGGCACCATTGCCGGGATCGATGTCGCCGAGACGATCGGCGCGCGCGTATTCCAGGCCGGTACGCGTCTCGTTGGCGGCAAGCTGGTTGCCTCGGGTGGCCGAGTTCTGGCGGTCACCGCGACCGGCGCCGATATCGCGACCGCGCAGACGGACGCTTATCGCGCGGTCGACGCGATAGACTTCCCGACTGGCTTCTGCCGACGCGACATCGGCTGGCGCGAGATCGCCCGGACTCGCTGACACGGTGACCCATCGCCCGGTTCGGGCCGCCGCGAGGAGAATGCGTCACCTGTTCCACCTGTTATTTCGACAGAATTTTTTCCCCACCTGTTATGTTGGATTCGCGCCTCGTTTTAATGTTCATTTTTCATACTGTTACAGTCCACGCGCCTGTTACCGAATAACAGGTCGGGAACAGGCGGATAACAGGTGGCGTGGCCATTGGTTCTACTCCTTGAGCTCGGAAACGAGTGGGCGCCTGATAGGGGCGTCCGGGCCCGCCCTGCCATGATCCGCCGCGACCTTGAATCGACGCACCACCCTGCAACCACCAGAGCGGCGCCGAACCTGGTTGCCAAGCTGCGCTACGAGCAGTGGCGCTGACGACCCGTCCTGCGATAGGGATGGCCGGCAACCCACGGAGCCAGAACATGGAAACGACCGCCCCCCTGATCCTGATCGCCCTGCTCGCGGTCGTCGTGATCGTCGGCATCGTCTGGGGCATCAAGCTCAGGCGGGATCGCCGCGCCACGGACGATATCGTCGCTGCCAACCGTAGCGCGGCCAAACAAGATGTGCCCGCTTCGGCCGTCATCGCCCCGGTCGCGCCCAGTCCGCCCCCGCTCGCCGACGAGCCGATCGTGGCCGCCGCCGCGTTCGACGCGACCCCCGCCTCGATCGCCGTCGAGATGGCCGAACCGGAGCCAGAGCTCGTCCCTGAGCCCGTGGCCGCACCGACTCCTGATCCCGCTCCCGCTCCCGCTCCAGCATCGTCGGACCTGAGCCAGCTCAAGGGCCTCGGCCCAAAGCTAGTCGCCACCCTGGCCGAACTCGGCATCACTCGGATCGACCAGATCGCAGCGCTGAGCCCCGAGGAGGCGCAAGATCTCGACGCGCGATTGGGCAATTTCCGCGGCCGGCTGGCGCGTGACCGCTGGATCGAACAGGCGCAGTTTCTGACCGCCGGCGACCGTACGGGTTATGAGGCGGAGTTCGGCAAGCTCGGCTAAAGCTCGGGCCGTTCCGGTGGCGGATCGAGCAGCACGCGCGGCGCGAATCGCTCGAGCGCCGCGAGCAGTTCGGCGAAGGATCGGTCGGTGGCGTTGGTGGTGACGGCAATGTCGCCGAGCCTCGAGGCGTGCGCGAGGTCAGCAAGCTTTCCCATCGGGCGCGTCGACGGATAGGCAGCCGGATCGACGAGCATAAGGTGCAGGAACGGCATCCGCCCGACGCCCGTGATATGGAGCGCCGCAATGGCATCCCACGGCACGACCTGGTCCGACCAGCGGCGCCACCAGATTCCCCGTTCGTCGATCCGGATGTCCGGACCGCCCCGGACCAGCTGGCCAGCACGCACCAGCGCAATCAGCCCGAAAAACAGGATGGCAGCCCAGCCAGCCAGCGTGATGCGAACATCTTCGCGCGGCCCGTGCACGATGGCGATCCCGGCGATGATGAACAATAGCGCGCCCAATATCATGGCGGCGGTTCGTCGACGCGAGATGTGGGCGACGAAGGCAGGCTCCACTCTACCGCCTTTTCTTCGCCTCGCTGACCAGCAGCTTGTCGATGCGCCGGCCGTCGAGATCGACCACTTCGAACTTCCAGCCCTGCTCGACAAAGCTCTCGCCTTCGCCCGGCAGATGGCGGAACACCGCCAGCGCGAGGCCCGCGACCGTCGCATAATCGCGGTCCTCGGGCAGATCGATGCCAAGCCGTTCGGCCAGCGCATCGACCGCCATCTGCCCCGCGACGAGCAGCGACCCGTCGTCGCGCTCGACCACCGAGGGCGCGTCGTCCGGATCGGCATCCGATGCGAACTCGCCCGCGATCGCCGCGAGCAGATCGGCGGGCGTCACGATACCTTCGAAATGGCCATATTCGTCATGGATCAGCGCCATCGGGACCTCGGCCTGGCGGAGCGCGTCGAGCGCGTCCATTGCGTCGATCTGATCGATCACCACCGGCGCCTGGCGCATCAGCACACGCAGATCGAGCGGTTCGCCCTTGAACAGGGCCACCGCGATATCGCGCGCCTGGACGACGCCGATCACCGCGTCGACCGATCCGTCCGCGACCGGCATGCGGCTGTGCGACGACGCCATCAGCGCGGCGCGGATCCCGACATCGTCGAGCGTCGCGTCGATCCATTCGACATCGGTGCGCGGCGTCATCACTTCGCGCACCGGCCGGTCGGCCAGACGGACGACGCCCGAGATGATCGAGCGTTCATGCTCCTCGATCACGCCCGACTTGCTGGCCTCGGCGACGATCAGGTGCAATTCCTCCGCCGTCACATGATCCTCGGTCTCGCGCTTCAGCCCCATCAGGCGGAACAGCGCGCCGCTCGACGAATCGAGCAGCCAGACCACCGGGGCCGTGCACCAGGCGAGAGTCAGGAGCGGGCCGGCCATGAGCGCCGCGATCGGCTCGGGGGCACGGAGCGCAATCTGCTTTGGCACCAGTTCCCCGACGACGAGCGACGCATAGGTGGTGATGGCGATGACGATGCCGAAACCGACCGTCTGCGCGATATCGGCGGACAGGCCGAGAAACCCCAGCCGAGCGGCGACCGGCCCGCCCAGGCTCGCGCCCGAATAGGCGCCGGCGAGAATGCCGATCAGCGTGATGCCGATCTGCGTGGTGGAAAGGAACTTGCCGGGATCGGCCGCCAGCGCCAGCGCCGTGCGCGCCCCGCGCTTCTTCGCGCGGGCCATCGCCTCCAGCCGCGCCTTGCGCGACGAGACGATCGCGAGTTCGGACATCGCGAACACGCCGTTCAACACGATCAGCGCGAAGATGATCGCGACGTCGATCCAGGGGAAGGGGGGAAGCGGTGCCATAGCGCGCTTCAAGTCTTTGACCGGTTTCTGGCGCCCGCACAACCGCCCCTGACACGGAAGTTCGAATCGGAAGCGGAACAAGCTGGCGGTGAAGCGGGTTGATGGCAGGTTGGACGGCGCCTCTAGCGCCGCGAAAAGGGGAGAGAAATATGAAGCCGTCGAACCGACTGCTCGCCGCCGCGGCGCTTGCCGCGCTGTTCACGACGAGCGCCTGCACCACTGACCCCGTCACGGGCGAACGCCGGATATCCAAGACGGCGATCGGCGGAATCGGCGGCGCGCTCGGCGGCTATCTCCTCGGTGACATCGTCGGCGGCCGCAACGACCGCACCGCAAAGATCGTCGGCGCGGGTATTGGTGGTATCGCGGGTGCCGGGATCGGCGCCTATATGGACAAGCAGGAACGCGACCTGCGCGCCCGCACCGCCGGCACCGACGTGCAGGTGATCCGCCAGGGCGACGATCTGATCCTCAACATCCCGTCGGGCATCAATTTCGCCTATAACAGTGCCGCGGTCGAACCGCAGTTCCGGCGCACCCTGGACCAGGTCGGACAGGTGCTAGGTGAGTATGACCGGACTTATATCGATATTTACGGCCATACCGATTCGACTGGCAGCGAGGCCTATAATCAGGACCTGTCGGAACGGCGCGCCGGTTCGGTCGCCGATTATCTGGAAACGCGTGGCGTGCGCGGCGCGCGAATCGGCACACGCGGTTTCGGCGAACTGCAACCGATCGCGTCGAACGACACCGAAACGGGCCGGGCGGCGAACCGGCGGGTTGAGATCAAGATCGTGCCGATTCCGGAGAGTGACGTGCGGTGATTGCTCGCCTCTCCTTTCGGGAGGGGCACTTACCGCCTGGTCGCAAAGAAATCCCTTAGCAGCGCGCCGGCTTCACGCTCACCAATCCCCGGATACACCTCGGGCCGATGATGCACCGTCGGCTGGGCGAACAGCCGCGGGCCATGCTCCACCGCGCCCCCCTTTGGATCGCTCGCCCCGTAATAGAGCCGCGCGATTCGGGCATGGGCGATGGCACCGGCGCACATCGCGCAGGGCTCCAGCGTCACCCACAGGTCGCACTCCGACAGGCGGTCGCTGCCCAACGCCTCGGCAGCCGCGCGAATCGCCAGCATCTCCGCATGAGCGGTGGGATCGTGCAGCCCGCGGGGTGCATTGGCGGCGACCGACAGGATCTTGCCGTCGAGGACGATGGCTGCGCCGACCGGCACTTCCCCCGCGACGGCCGCCTGGGCGGCGGCGTTGAGCGCTACGCGCATCGGGGCGGGAATCGGAAACACTCGCCGCTCTTGCCCCAGCATCGCCGCCCGGACCAGTCCGGGCAGCGCACAGGGCCTTACTGAGCGGTGTTGCTCGCGGCGTCGGCGGGCTTGTTCATCGTGACCGTGGGCACGGTGATCGTCTTCTCGGTAGTCGTGACGGTCGGAACTTCGATCGTCTTGTTGGTCGTGCCGACGCTCACCGTCGCCAGATTGGCATCGACCGACGGTGCGGTACCGCCATTTACACTGACACTTGGCAGCGAGCCCGGCGAGGTCTTGAGCGTCAACAAGCCGAGTGACACCAATATGGCGACGACGACGGCGGCGATTCCCACCAAGGCTAATAGTGCGCGCATGGGCATTCTCCGGATCGAGGCAATCGAATCGTTACCGTAATTAACTCACGTCGCCGCACTAGGTTGCATGGGTAAAGCCTGAATCGATTGACGCCCTGTCCCGTTCCGGCTATCCGCGCCGCCTTTACGGGACCAGCCAGCACGGTCTGGCCGAAACTCAGGATACGACACATGTCGCGCATTTGCGAGCTGACCGGCAAGGGCCGGATGGTGGGAAACAACGTTTCTCACGCCAACAACAAGACCAAGCGTACCTTTCTGCCGAATTTGCAGAACGTCACGCTGATGTCGGAAGCGCTGGGCACCAGCGTCAAGCTGCGCGTCTCCACGCACGGGCTGCGCTCGGTCGAGCATGTCGGCGGTCTCGACAACTGGCTGGTCAAGACCACGGACGACAAGCTCTCGCTTCGTGCGCGGCGCCTGAAGCGCGACGTCCGCAAGAAGCTCGGCGCCGTCGCGGTGGCCGCCTAACCTTTTCGACGTCGTTCGAAAGAACGAAGGGCCTGCTTCCTCAAGGAAGCGGGCCTTTTCGCGTGTCACCGGGCTCGGCGAGGCGAGGCCGGCGAATCGGGCTCCAGCCTGAACTTCAACAACAGGCTGCGCTGCAGGAACAGCTGATTGTCGTCGGACACTATCCAGATAATCGTCGCCTTGCCTTCCCGCGTCACCGCCAGACCTTCGAAATTATCGTGGAGCAACGGCTTTGCCAGGGTCGCGATCTCGCGCCCGCGCACCACCGCGCCTGGACGAATCGCCCGCGGATCGATCACCACCAGCTTCGACGAGAAGTCGAACGGCAGTGCGAATCGGCGGTTGAGCACCAGCAGCCTGCCGTCGGGCAGCACCGCCAGATCGCTCGGATCATGATGCGTTGGCGGGACATAGCTGAAGCGGAAGCCCTTGTTGGGCTGCTCGACCGGATCGCCTGAAAAAAGAATCGCGGCCCTGCCCTCGCGGCCCGGCCAGGGCTCCCGCTCTCCGATCACGATGAATCTGCCATCGGGCATTCGCGTCATCGCCTCGGCCCCGGAATTGGCCGGCCATGTTGCCATGGCTCGCGGTGCGGCGCGCCCCTCTCCGCGCGCCAGATCGGGTGCAAAGCGCCAGATCTGGTTCGCCCGCTCGAACCCGACCCACATCCGGCCGGTCACGGGGTCGGCAGTCAGTGATTCGCTGTCGCGGTCCTCCTTCATCCAGCCGGTGCCCGGGCCCGCAGGCAGATCGCTGAACGATCGCTCGCTCAACCGACCGCGCGAATCCATCCGGAACCGTACGATATTGCCGCCATCGCTGAGCAGGGTGAATTGGTCGCTCAGCACGGCCATCGCCGAGAAGCCGCCAAAGGCCGGATCGGGGCTCGTCAGTTCCACGCCACCGAGCCAGGTCAGCTGCCCCACCCGCGTCAGCCCTGGGTTTGTCTCGTCGAGCTGGACCCGCTTCGCCTCGAATACCGGATCGGGCCCGAGTAGCGCCAGCCTCTTCTCCCCCATCCATGGCGGCGTCAGGAACAGCAGCAGGAGGACGGAAGTGAAGATGCGCATTGCCACCGCCCTGATCGACCGGACGCTCCAGCGCAACCGCCATCCGTTTCATGAACCTCGCCTAACGACTCCATTCAGGACCGGCTCAACGCGAATCACCCATAAGGTCTCCAACGACACGGCATTCAGAGGAGACTCGCCATGTTCAAGAAACTTTCCCTGGCCGGTGCGGCCCTCGCCATGAGTGCCACCGCCCTGATCCCCGCGACGCCCGCCGCCGCGCAGAATTACGACCGTCATTATCGCGGCGATCGCTATGACGGGGGCTACCGCGATTACGACCGTGGCTATCGCGACGATCGTCGTTACGACAATCGCCGCAGCTATCGCGGGTATGATCGCAGCCATCGCGCGCGTTGCAACAATGACACCGGCACCGTGGTCGGCGCGATCGCCGGCGGTCTGCTCGGCAACACCGTTGCCGGTCGTGGCGATCGTTTGCTGGGCACCGTGCTCGGCGCCGGTGCCGGCGCGCTTGCCGGCCGCGCGATCGATCGTTCGGACGATCCGCGCCGCTGCCGCCGCTAACCAGATCCCTCGCGTGGTGTAACGAGGGCGAGGGCCGGTGCCGCAAGGCGCCGGCCCTCATCTTTTCGTGGGGTGTCCAGACACCGCGTCATGCTGACCTTGTTTCAGCATCCAGGCGCGGCCAGTAGCCCCATGGAGCACCGACCATGGATCGGATGATCGCCCCTGGCCCTGAAACGAGTTCAGGGTGACGAGCTACAAAGGCGCGCCAGCGGCAAAGCCGCCGTCGATCGGGTTGGGCGAGCCCACCCGTCGGCCGTGCCGGGCGCTGCGCTTCGCGCATAGGGGCCGGCGTAGCGGCCCCTGCGCCCGTCAGTACATATGCTGCCCGCCATTGATCGACAGCGTCGATCCGGTGACGAAACCGCCCTCTTCCGAGCACAGGAAGGCGACGCCGCGCGCAATCTCGTGCGCCTGGCCGAGCCGGCCGACCGGGATCTTCGCCACGATCTTCTCGAGCACATCGGCCGGCACCGCGGCGACCATGTCGGTATCGATATAGCCCGGCGCGATCGCGTTGACCGTCACGCCGGCGCGCGCGCCTTCCTGCGCAAGGGCCTTGGTGAAGCCGTGGATGCCCGATTTCGCGGCGGCGTAATTGACCTGGCCGTACTGGCCGGCCTGGCCGTTGATCGACCCGATATTGACGATCCGCCCCCATTTCCGCTCGCGCATGCCGGGGAACACCGCCTTGGCCATGTTGAAGCACCCGCCGAGATTGGTATCCATGACCTCTTTCCACATCTGGTAGGTCATCTTCAGTATCGTGCCGTCGCGCGTGATGCCCGCATTGTTCACGACGACATCGACGGGGCCAAGCTCCTCGGCAACCTTCGCGCAGCCGGCCTGGCATTCGTCATAATCGCCCACGTCCCATTTATAGGCGGCGATGCCGGTGCGCTCGGTGAACTCCCGGGCGCGATCGTCATTGCCGGCGTAAGTCGCCGCGACGGTCATTCCCATGTCCTTGAGCGCAAGGCTGATCGCCTCGCCGATTCCGCGGGTACCGCCGGTGACGATCGCGACGCGTGCCATGTATCTCTCCTCTGAGCGTTCAACCAGACGCTAGGCGGGGAGGTTCCAGCCTTCAAGCTCCCGTTGCAGCAATGTGCGCAACATTTCCATGCCGACCGGGCTGTCGTTGAGACAGGGCAGATAGGCGAAATCGGTCCCGCCCGCGGCCATGAAACTCTCCCGTCCCCGGATGTTCAATTCCTCCAGAGTTTCCAGGCAATCGGCCGAGAAGCCCGGCGAGACGATCGCGACCCTGGTCACGCCCTTGCCCGGCAGCGCCTCAAGCGTTTTATCGGTCGCCGGTTCGAGCCATTTCGCCCGGCCGAAACGCGATTGAAAGGCGACGATCATCTCACGCCCCAGCGCGTCGCCCAGCAGCCGCGCCGTCTTCTGGCAGTGGCAATGATAGGGATCGCCGAGTTCGAGCGTCCGTTGCGGCATGCCGTGGAAGCTGGCGACGATCGCCTGGGGCTCGAAATCAAGCGTGGCGAGCGACGCCTCCACCGAAGCCTTCAAGGCAGCTATATACGCCGAATCGTCATGATAGGGTGGCAAGGTACGTACCGCCGGCTGCCAGCGCATGCCGGCCAGCGCGGCGAATGCCTTGTCGTTCGCCGTCGCGGTCGTTGCTGCGCAATATTGCGGATAGAGCGGCGCGATCAGGATGCGTTCGCATCCCGCCGCCTTCATCGCCGCCAGCTTGGCACCGATCGCGGGATTGCCATAGCGCATCGCCCAGTCGACCATCACCGCCGGGCCGAATGCACCCTGTAGCGCGATCGCCTGCGCTCGCGTGACGGCGGCGAGCGGCGACCCGTCATCGCGCCAGACCTGGCTATACGCATGCGCTGACTTTTTCGGCCGCGTATTGAGGATGATACCGCGCAATATCGGTTGCCAAAGGATCGGCGATATCTCGACCACGCGGCGGTCCGACAGAAATTCGCCGAGATAACGTTTCACCGCGCCGGCATCGGGCGCATCGGGCGTGCCGAGATTGATCAGCAGTACGCCGATCCTCTGCCTGGGAATGGCCGGATGGCCTGGCGGCAGGGTCATGCCTCGCCGGGCGTCAGGGGAAGGTTGCGCATGCGAAAACCCGTAGAGGCTTGAAGCGCATTGGCAATGGCCGGCGCGACCGGCGGCACGCCGAGTTCGCCGACGCCGCCGGGATCGGCCTCGCTGCGGATCATCTCGATCGTGATGTCGGGCGTGTCGGCGAGGCGCGGCAGGTTGAGATCGCCGAAGGTGCGGGCATCGGCGACATTCTCGGTGAAGGTCGTGGCGCCACCCAGCGCCGCGGCCATGCCGAAGATCAGCCCGCCCTCGATCTGCTGGCGGACGACATCGGGATTGACCTGGTGCCCGCAATCGATCGCCGCGACGATCCGGTCGACCACCGGGCGTTGCCCTTCGTCAATATGCGCCTCCGCCAGCACCGCGATATGGCTGCCGCGAAAGCTGTGACAGGCAATGCCCTGGCCGCTGCCCTGGATGCCGCCCTCCCAGCCGCCCAGCGAGGCCGCCGTGGACAGGCAGCGCGCCAGCCGGGCATCGCCGCCCAGCATGCCGATACGGAACGACATCGGCTCGGTTCCGGCGACGTGCGCCAGTTCGTCGATGAAGCATTCAGTGAAGAAGCTGGTGTAGCTGTGCGCCCCGGAGCGCCAATGGCCGGTCGGCACGCCGATCTCGGCCGGATGATGGTCGATCGCGTAGGACGGGATGCGGTAAAAGGGTTTGGCCCCGGCAACCGCATAGGCATCGCCGACATGAGGCAGCGCGAGCGCTGCCTGCGCTGCCTTGTCGGTCCCCATCAGCCGCCCGGCCAGCTCGCGGCCGGTGGTCGGCGCGGCGATCTTGGCGAGCCAGCCGAGGATCTGTCCGTTGGGCCCGAGCCGCGCCGACATCCGCGCCGCGGCGGGCGGGCGGTAGCGATCGTGCATCATGTCCTCGCTGCGCGACCAGACGAGTTGGACGGGACGCCTGAGCTTCTCGGCCAGGATCGCTGCCTGCTCGGCCGCCAGATTTTCGAGATTGGCGCCGAACGACCCGCCGATCAGCATCGGGTGGACGACGACATTGTCCTCGGAGATGCCGAGCACGGCGGCGGCGGCGGCCCGGGCGAGCCCCGGGGCCTGGGTCGGCAGCCAGAGCTGCAACCGGCCGTCGGAGAAATGCGCGGTCGCCGTCATCGTCTCGACCGCGGCATGGACCGCAAGCCCGACGCGATATTCGGCGGTGACCAGCCGGGCGCCCTTGAAGACGGTGGACAGGTCCCCCTCGGCCGCCATGCGCTCGCCGGGGCCGTCGAGCGCAGCGGTCAGTGCGTCGTCGATGCTGCTCGAGCTGATGATCGCGCCGCGCGTCTCGAAGCGCGGTCGCATCGCCGCGAGCGCCTGATTCGCGGCCCACCAGTTGTTGCCGATCGCCGCGACCCAATTGTCGTTGGTCGCGACCGACAGCACGCCGCGGATGCGGTCGGCGGCGGCACGATCGACGCTGATCAGCTTCGAATCGCCCACCGGCCCCTGTCGAATCGCGGCATAGACCATGTCGGGCAAGCGTACGTCGCCGGCGAAATTGGCCGATCCATCGACCTTGGACGGCACGTCGAGCCGGGGCAACGACTGGCCGAGCAGGCGATTGGTATCGCCGGTGCGCAGTGGCAGCGGATTGGGCAGCGACCCGCCCACCGCCTCCGCCGCCAGCTCGCCGAAGCGCAGCCGGTCAGTGCCGTGGATCACGAATCCGTCAGCCGTGCCGCAGGCCTGCCAGTCGACCTTCCACCGCTTGGCCGCTGCCTTGCACAGGAGCACCCGCGCCGCCGCGCCCGCACTGCGCAGGTCGGCCTCGAATGCGCGGACCGACGTCGATCCCCCGGTCAGCACCAGCGCCGTGCGCGAGGCGTGGCCCGAGCGGAGCGGTGCCGGCAGCGTATCGAACACGCCCTCGAACAGAACGTCTGCCGCCATTGGGTTGGAATAAAGCGGGTTGAGCGGCGCCGGCTGCACCGCGACCGTGCGCCAGTCGGCCCCCAGCTCATCGGCCACGATCTGCGGTAGGGTGGTGTAGACGCCCTGGCCATGTTCGGCCTGCGGCACCGCCACGGTGACGTGCCCGTCCAGGCCGATCTTCAGCCAGGCGCCGAAGATCGTTTCGCCCTTCGCGGCGGTGAGGTTGGGAGCATAGTCGCGTGGCCACACACCCCAGGCGACGAACAGCCCGATCCCGACACCGCCGCCGATCAGCAGCGATCGCCGGTCGATATTCTGGAGTGCGTCGCGGACCGCCATCATGCTGCTCTATCGTGGCGGCTGTGGCCGCGCCAGTTCCACATCCAACCGTTCTCAAACCCGATCAGGAGGTTGATCCCGCCTCCGCCGCCGCGATCGCCTGATATGTCGCGCGCAGCCCGACCTTGTCGATCTTCTCGGTGCCCAGCCGGGGCAGTGGTTCGGCCGAGGTCCAGATGCGTTGCGGTACCTTGAACGCCGCGATGTGCGCATAGAGATAGGCGCAAAGCTGTTCGGGTGTCAGCTCTTCCCCGTCGCGATACGTCACCACGGCCCCTGGCACCTCGCCGAAACGCTCGTCGGGCAAACCGAACACGGCCGCCTCGGCGACGGCGGGGTGTTCGTAGATCGCCGCCTCGACTTCCTGGCAGGAGATGTTCTCACCACCGCGGATGATGATGTCCTTCTTGCGATCGACGATGAACAGATATCCGTCCTCGTCGAGATAGCCGATGTCGCCGCTGAGGAAGTAGCGGTCGGCCGTGAAGGCCGCCGCAGTCGCCTCTGGCCGATTCCAATATTCCTTGAAGTTGGCGACCGAACGGATCGCCACTTCGCCCCGCTCGCCCGCACCGACGGGCCGGCCCATCGCATCGAGAATCGCGAGATCGACCAAAGGCGCGGAGGCGCGGCCAGTCGAATTGGGTTTGGCGAGATAATTGTCGCGCCAGTTGCCGCAGCCGATGCCGTTGGTCTCGGTCAGGCCGTAACCGAGCAGCGGCGCGCCGCCCATTTCTTCCTTGATCCGCCTGACATGGTCGACCGGCCGAGGCGCGCCGCCGGCCGCGAAATCGGTGACGGTCGACAGGTTGTAATTCGGTCGATTGGGGTGGGTGAGGATTTCGAAGCTCATCAGCGGCACGCCGACGAAATAGGTGATCGCCTCCGCCTCGATCAGCCGCATCGCTTCCTCGGCATCCCATTTCGGCATCAGCACCAGCTTGCGGCCCATGGCGAAGCTCTGGAGGAACACCGGCACCTCCGCCGTCACGTGGAACAGCGGAACGTTGAGCAAGGTCGCGGGCTGGCCCTGGGGCGGATTGCCGTCCCTGGTCGCGATGCCGAGCATCACCAGGGCCTGGGCGAGATAGTTGAACACGCCCTGCAGCACCGCGCGGTGATCGCTCAGCGCCCCCTTGGACTGGCCGGTCGAGCCCGAGGTGAACAGGATGGTCGCATTGTCGTCCCCCGTCAGCACTGGCAACGGCACCTTGGGCCAGCCCTGGGTGATGACGTTTATCGCCTGGGCCAGCGGCAGGCCATCGTCGATCGCGATAACGGGCACCGTCGCGCCCTCGATCGCCGCGAGCCGCGTCGCGCGGGGCGGATCGGCGAAGACCAGCGTGCAGCCGACATCCGTGATCGCTTCGGCCAGTTCGGCGGATTGCCACCAGCCGTTGAGCAGGGTCGCGACCCCGCCCGCCATGGTGATGCCCATATAGAGCGTGATCCAGGACGGCGAGTTGCGCATCGCGATGCCGACTCGATCGCCGGTCTTCAGTCCCTTGCCGACCAGCGCCCGTGCGACCTTTTCCGCCTCGCCATGCACCTCGGCGAAGGTCAGCCTTTCGTCACCCGCGACGAGGAAGACCTTGTCCTTATGTTCGGCGGCATAATGCGCGAAATAGTGCGGCAGCGCAGGCGGGACGGTCGCGATCAGCGGCAGATCGACGCCGTTCAGCGCGATCGACCCCAGCGCCAGCGGCGCACCCTCCCCGGTGAGCGCGGCCAGCCCTTCGTCCATTCGGCGGTCAAGCTCGGTGCGCATGCTCTCTCCCCTTGGGTTTGTCGTTGCCGGCCTTTATGGAGGCCCGAACCCTTGGGGAAAAGCCTTGATCCTGACCACGCTCGCCAGCGCGCAGAACCATATCCATTTCGAGAGCCTCGGCCTTCATCCGGTGGCCGTGTCGCTCGGCTTTTTCGACATCAAATGGTATTCGCTCGCCTATATCTCGGGCATCCTGCTCGGCTGGTGGTATCTGCTCAAGCTGATCGCGCAGCCCGGCAGCCCGATGGCGCGGCGCCATGCGGACGACCTGGTGTTCTACGCCACGCTCGGCATCATTCTGGGCGGACGGCTCGGCTACGCGATCTTCTATGCCCCCTCGATGTTCACCAATCCGCTGCAGATCCTGAAGCTTTGGGATGGCGGCATGTCCTTCCATGGCGGGATGATCGGCACCTCGCTCGGGCTCATCCTCTTCGCGCGGCGGCACCAGCTGAACTGGCTGCGCATCCATGACTATCTCGCCTGCTGCGTGCCCTTCGGCCTGTTCTTCGGGCGCCTCGCCAATTTCGTGAACGGCGAACTCTGGGGCAAACCGACCGACGTCGCCTGGGCGATCGTCTTCCCGCGCACCGTGGTCGAGGGCCTCGACCCGGCGCGCCATCCGAGCCAGCTCTACGAAGCCGGGCTCGAAGGGATCGTGCTGTTCGCGATCCTGTGGTTCGCCTTTTGGCGCACCAAGGCGCGCTACGATCCGGGCAAGCTGGTCGGCCTGTTCCTGCTCTTCTACGGCCTTGCCCGCTTCACGGTGGAATTCTTCCGCGAGCCCGATTCGCAGCTCGTCGAATTCGCCCGCGCGACCGGCCTGCACATGGGCCAGTGGCTGACCGTGCCGATGATCGTCGGCGGCGTCTATCTGATCGCGACCTCGGCAAAGCGCCGCCAGCGCGTGGAGCCGATCGCCGGGAGCGAAAGCGTCGCCTGAGCCCGTCGATACCGCGCCGCTCGCCGATCGGCTCGCCCGCGCGATAACGCTGGCGGGGCCGATCTCGATCGCCCAGTTCATGTCGGCCGCCAACGCGCATTATTATGCGACGCGCGATCCGCTGGGGGCGGCGGGCGACTTCACCACGGCGCCCGAGATCAGCCAGATGTTCGGCGAACTGATCGGGCTGTGGTGCGCCGATTTGTGGGACCGCGCCGGGCGGCCCGACATCGCCTGGGTCGAGCTGGGCCCCGGCCGCGGTACGCTCGCCGCGGATGCGTTGCGGGCGATGGCGAAAGCCGGCCTTACCCCGCCGGTGCATTTCGTCGAGACCAGCCCGACGCTTCGGTCGGCCCAGGCGGAACGCGTACCGGGCGCGACGTGGCATGACGACGTCTCAACGCTGCCCGGCGACCGGCCGCTGATGATCGTTGCCAACGAGTTCTTCGATGCGCTGCCGATCCGCCAGCTCGTCCGCGCGCTGGAGGTCTGGCACGAGCGCTTCGTCGCCTGCCAGGACGTGCTGTTCCTGCCGATCGCGGGCAAGCAGGTGCCGGCGGAGATCATCCCCGAAGCCCTGCGTGACGCCCCGCCCGGATCGGTGATCGAGACCTCCCCCGCCAGCGTCGCGGTTATGCGCGCGCTGGCCGGTACGATCGCGCGGCAGGGCGGCGCTATGCTTGCGATCGATTATGGCTATGAGGGGCCGGCGATCGGCGACACGCTCCAGGCGGTGCGCGGTCACCGCTTCGCCAATCCATTCGATGCCCCGGGAGAGCAAGACCTGACCGCCCATGTCGACTTCGCGACGCTTGCCGCCGCCGCCCAGCTGGAAGGCGTGACGGCCTATGGCCCGATCGGCCAGGGCGCGCTGCTGACCGCGCTCGGCGTGGACGCGCGCGCTGCCGCGCTCGCCAAGGTCTCGCCCGACCGCGCCGAGTCGATCGCGGCCGATCGCGAGCGGTTGACCGTTGCGATGGGCGATCTGTTCAAGGCACTCGCCGTCACCGCGCCCGGCTGGCCGACCCCTGCGGCGTTCTTATGATCACCTATCGCGATGCCCGGACGATCGACGGCCCGGCGCTGTCCGCCATGGCGCGGCGGTCCTTCACCGAGACGTTCGGCACCCTCTATCGCCAGTCCGATCTCGCCGCGTTCCTCGACGACGCGTTCGGCGCGAACGGCCTGCCCTCGCAGCTCTCCGATCCCGATTTCGCCGTGCGCCTGGCGCTCGACGACGGGGAGATCATCGGTTTCGTGAAGATGGGTCCGGTCACCTTTCCCGGCGAATGGCGCCCGGACGCGATCGAGCTGTATCAATTCTACGTGCTCGGCCCGTGGCAGGGCGAGGGCGTGGCGCCGAAGCTGATGGACTGGTCGCTCGACCATGCCCGCAGCCACGGCGCGAAGGAGATCATCCTCAGCGTCTATGTCGACAACCACCGCGCCCGGCGTTTCTACGAGCGTTACGGCTTCGGCGAGATCGGGCGTTACGCCTTCCGCGTGGGCGAGACGATCGACGACGATCGCATCATGCGGCTGGTGCTGTGACCGTCACCTATCGCACCCCGGGCGAAGCGGACGGCCCGGCGCTGTCCGCGATGGCGCGGCAGGCATTCGTCGACAGCTTCACCAGCGTGATCGACCCCGAGCCGCTCGCCATCTATCTGGAGCAGGCATACGGCCCCGCCGGCCAGATGCAGCGCGATCTCGGCGACCCGGCGATCGACTGGCGTGCCGCGTATCTGGACGGCGTGCCGGCCGGCTACATCAAGCTCTCGACGATGACGCTGCCCTTCGAGGCGGCGCACCCCGATGCGATGGAGCTACGCCAGCTCTATGTCGTCGAGGCCTGCAAGGGCCAGGGCGTGGCCGATGCGCTGACCGAGTGGCTGATCGAGACGGCTCGCACGCGCGGCGCCCCGGAAATCTACCTCGCGGTGTTCGACCATAATCAGCGCGCCAAGCGCTTCTATGCGCGGCACGGTTTCGCCGAGGTCGGGCGCTGCGATTTCGTCACCGGGCCGCAGGTCCATGACGACCGCATCTGGCGGCGCACGCTGTGAGCGTCGAGGTCATCCGCGCCAAGGCGCTCGACGGTGTCGCGCACGGTTTTCTCGGCCGGCGCGGCGGGGTTTCGACCGGGCCCTATGCCGGGCTGAATGTGGGCATCGGATCGGACGACGATGCCGAGGCCGTGGCGGAGAACCGGCGCCTCGTGACCGAGGCCGTGCTGCCGGGCGGACGGCTGCTGACGCTTTACCAGACGCATTCCGCGGACGTCGTGCGCGCGCTGACCGCGTTCGACGACCGCCCCGAAGGCGACGCGCTCGTCACTGACCGGCCCGGCCTCGCGCTCGGCATCCTCACCGCCGATTGCACCCCTGTCTTGCTCGCCGACCGCGAGGCGGGTGTGGTCGGCGCGGCGCATGCGGGGTGGAAAGGCGCGATCGGCGGCGTCACCGATGCGGCGATTGCGGCGATGGAGAAGATCGGCGCACGGCGCGACCGCATCGCCGCGGCGGTCGGCCCGTGCATCGCCCGGTCGAGCTACGAAGTCGACGACGCGTTTGCGCGGCGCTTCGAGACCGACGATCCCGCCAATGAGCGCTTCTTCGCGCCCGGCAAGCCCGGCCATCACCAGTTCGACCTCGAAGCCTATGTCGTCCACCGGCTCGCCAACGCCGGGCTCGCCCGGATCGAGATGCTCGGGCTCGACACCTATGCCGATGCGGACCGTTTCTTCAGCTTCCGCCGCGCAACGCATCGCGGCGAGCCGGGCTATGGCCGGCAGATCTCGATCATCGGCATCGCCGGCTGACGCTGCCTTTTGTCCAACGGAAGGCTGTTTTTCCGATCGGCTTTTTCTACCGCTGTTATGTTGGATTTTCGGCGCCGTTTTTCCGCGGTAGTTCAGTGCGTTGCGCACCGTTTTCCCTGTTAAGCATAACAGCGGAAAAAATGCGCGCCGTTCCGCTGTTCTGGCCACGATTTTCGCCTGATCGACGGCGAAAACCGTCCAACAATTTTAGTCACGATGCGAAAGAGCAGGAGGGCGCCGGGGAGGCACCTTCCGGCCGCCTGATGCCGCGGCTGCTGCCAATCTTGAATCGGCGAATTTCTCGCCCACGACGACGGAACGCGCGCGGGATCGATCCGTTACCGCAACGACGGCCTGCCGCGCACGCGCAAACCGGTATCAAATGCGACTATCTCGCGCTAGGACAGCGCATCCTCTTTTACCCAGGACGCATTCATGGCGATCACGAACGAAGACGAAGCCGACCTGACCGGCGTTGCACCCCGCACCAAACCCAAGCCCTCGGTCGAGAAGATCGGCGACCGCAAGCTCAAGCCGTCGACCCTGATGATGGGCCATGGTTATGACCCGATGCTGTCGGAAGGATCGCTGAAGCCGCCGATCTTCCTCACCTCGACCTTCGTCTTCCCCAATGCCGCGGCGGGCAAGCGCCATTTCGAGGGCGTGACGGGCAAGCGCCCGGGCGGTGCCGAGGGCCTGGTCTATTCGCGCTTCAACGGGCCGAACCAGGAGATTCTCGAAGACCGGCTGGGCATCTGGGAGGATGCCGAGGACGCGCTCGCCTTCTCCTCGGGCATGTCGGCAATCGCCACCCTGTTCCTGTCGATGGTTCGCCCGGGCGACACGATCGTCCATTCGGGCCCGCTCTACGCCGCGACCGAGACCTTGATCGCGCGCATCCTCGGCCGCTTCGGCGTACACTGGCTCGACTTCCCGGCGGGCGCGACCCGCGAGGAAATCGACGCGGTGCTGAGCAAGGCAGCGACCGGCCGCGTCGCGCTGATCTATCTGGAAAGCCCGGCCAACCCGACCAATGCGCTGGTCGACATCCAGGCAGTCGCCGCGAGCCGCGATGCGATCTTCAAGAATGCCGCGGAAAAGCCGCCAATCGCGATCGACAACACGTTCCTGGGCCCGCTCTGGCTCAAGCCGCTCGAGCATGGCGCCGACATCGTCGTCTATTCGCTGACCAAATATGCCGGCGGGCATAGCGATCTCGTCGCGGGCGGCGTGCTCGGATCGAAGGAGCACATCAACACCATCCGGCTGATGCGCAACACGATCGGCACGATCTGCGACCCGCACACGGCGTGGATGCTGATGCGCAGCCTCGAGACGCTGGAGCTGCGCATGAGCCGCGCGGGCGAGAATGCGGTAAAGGTATGTGAGTTCCTGCGCAGCCACCCCAAGGTCGAGCGCGTCGGATATCTCGGTTTCCTCGACAGCACGCCCGGCATGGAACGCCAGGCGGACATCTATCGCCGTCATTGCACCGGCGCGGGATCGACCTTCTCGCTGATCGTGAAGGGCGGCGAGAAAGAGGCGTTCGCGTTCCTCGACGCGCTGAAGATCGCCAAGCTGGCGGTGAGCCTTGGCGGGACCGAGACGCTGGCCAGCCATCCGGCGGCGATGACGCATTTGTCGGTACCCGATGCGCGGAAGCAGGCGCTGGGGATTACGGACAATCTGGTGCGGATCTCGATCGGGGTTGAGGATGCGGACGATCTGATTGCCGACTTCCAGCAGGCGCTGGATTCGATTTAGCATATGTTCGTTCCCCGGCGGAGGCCGGGGTCCAGTTGGGGGACGTCGCTGACTGGCGTCGCGCGCCGTTACAGCAGCCCTCGCGACTGGG
>Ga0247741_1000564_pt1 | contig 20969 bp, 21 predicted proteins | sample UWRJL213509R2_FD_180945 | JGI IMG/M metagenome (GOLD analysis project Ga0247741, IMG submission 180945) | Plant litter microbial communities from Arlington Agricultural Research Station in Wisconsin, United States - UWRJ-L213-509R-2 | ecosystem: Environmental > Terrestrial > Plant litter >... | reverse complement strand
CCGAGCAGGTCGCTGGCTCCAGGGAACGTGTGGATCCAAGCTCGAGAACGTACAAGCGTAGCGACGTGTAAAGGCTACTGGACATGTGACCGCGGAGTAGTGGCGGCCCGGCAGGTCCACTACTCCACCAGGCCGAATGTCACTTATCTCCCCTGGTACTTGGAACGTATACTAATGACAATACATTCGCCAGCATAAGGAGCCGGAGTCGGCTGAGCGTCAAACACCCGCACGCATCCGAACGCGTATTCGAACAGGTGCCCACTTTCCGAATCGGGTGAACGCATCAAGAACCGCACTCAACACTCTTATCCACCCAAACACATGGCTCTCCATTGTTTCCTCCCCTCTTTTCCAAAAAATTCCATTGCTATCTATCTTGTGCCTCGATTTCCGACGAAATCTTCTCTGGTAACTTAGTTCCATCTTTTATGTCAAATTTTCTATCATCTCTTCTCATTTTCTCTCATCTTTCTTTTGTCTAACGTAGAATTATGCGCTAGTTATCTACTGTGGAATAATATACCCTTATCTCTACTATACTATATCTCATATTCCCTAAAAAAGACTCGTGTAAAGTACGGTGTACTCCAGTGAATTCAAGAGTGACTCCCTCACTACTCAAGTTCAGCGCGGAGGCTACGAAAGCCCCCGCTCACAGCTTAGAATAACACACTGAGTCAATCAGTGTATTTATTAGTTTATTCAAGGCGCATGAGGCCTGTCCCCATCCGCGACACCCCAGTTTTTGGATCGAACTCGAATTCACCTCCCCTATTTCGGCAACTTCCCTGGATTCTCACGCTTACCACAGACGCCTGCTGTCAGTGGTACTCGCGCACCACATATAATTTGTTATTCGAATCCTATACAACTACAAAATACTACAGTGGCTACAAGCACGTCTATAATCAGGTTTCTGCACGCTTGTGAAGGAACGATATTTTTTCGATCAAAGCAAGTTTAACTGAAGATAACCCGATAATAAGACATGCCAAACTTAGTGGAAATTTGGAGGGAATGCCACGTTCCAACAACCAGCATAATATTTCGTGATTTGAAATCAGGCTAAAAATTTCTTAGAGAGCTAGATGAGTCTACGTTCTATTAAGAAGATTGAGTGTTCATTAATGCCGGTACTCGATAGACTATCTTATGCCTTTTTTATTATCATAGAATTCGCCATTCTGAGCCGGTTTCGCTAGAACGCCTCAATAAAACAACATATCTACCCACAATCTCCTGAGTAGCGCTTCAAGCGTGGGCATGTCTGTGATTGAAGGCGATCCCGCGGTGCTTGGCAGGACCAAAGTTACAAAGCTGCAAAGCATTTATATTCTCCTTCCTTTACAACCACGTCCACGACAGTTTGCAATCCTAATTCTCAAACGACTAACGTAGAAAATTTGCTGCTCGTTTAGTCTATCAACCTGTGGCAGAGCCTTCAAATTTGGGTTTTGGTTTCACAGCAGCCAACCTTGTAACCTCATAGTAAATTATATGAGACGGACAACGGACTCCAAATTGAGATTTTCGAATGCTTCTAGTTTCGGACTAAGTACAATAATCCTTCAACCATGTCAAATAAATTGCCTATTACATCCGCCGCAGGCAGTTATACCACCATCCGACTGAACTGATCTTTGAAAGAACAAGGGTCTGTTATCGGGTAGATCTGTTGATCACAAGGTCTATGAAGAAATGATTAACCCCCGTGTTCCCATCTGCACCTTCTGGATTCCGTCTAGAAGCACTCGTTTCTCTTTTGTATATCTCACAGTACGTCTCACAGTTTTCATTTTTCAGTTAAGCTCCCGGAGTATTCATGTCTATTTTGCCGACCGTATGGGAACAGTCTTATTGGTAGCTTATCTTACGGCAACGGAGTGTCAGTCACGCTGTATCCAATATAAAGGGACTAGATTTCCAAGATGTGCCTTTCTCCAACAGTAATTTGGCGACTGATCAGGTGCGCTAAGCAGTTTCATTGAGATATGGAAATCACTTTCACGGTTTCTCTTTTGAGATACCATCTCTATGCCAAATATTGACCTTACATGTTCTAGTTAGTGTCTCTTTTGCTCCATTACGACTTCTAATATATTAAAGAGCTGAGCGGTGCCTACTACCGCATAGGACCCTTTCAGGTTTTATCAGGCTTGCGAGTGCGAGGAGAGACCATATAGGCATCAAATCGAGAGGCAAGATAACCTTAGCCCCAAACAAACCTGGTGTTCGCCGCCTTGACGCACGTGTTCAAATCCAAAAGGCAAAAGATGGGCATACGTATTGGACGGTGAGGGTTTCATACTTCCATTCAAGGTGCTATGACTCAAAAAATGGTTGTGCAATACAGTTGTCGATATCGACGCGGCCATATACATGGTACGATATGGCCTAACATGCGTTCCGTCTGCACAACCTCTGACTCAGTAAATTACCATTCGGCTCGCCATCTTGAAACACCCAGTCTTGCTTTTATTCGGCTTTATTGAACGCCCAGGTGGTCCCCGAATGTATTTCTAGGTCATCTCACGCTCAAGATTGAGCTAAAAACCGCCACCGGAATATAGCCTTTTCCCATTTGCATCCCCATAGATAAATCTGCCTCGCCGGTTCGTTAGACCTCCATACTACCTTGTCTATCTTTCACTCATATTTCCTCGTCACATTTCATTAGGTGCAGCTCTCGACCTCGAATTAAACTATGCCAAAGGCCACCGTCATTGGAAATCATGCGAAGGTGCGCTCAAGCTCTTTCAGAAATTGCGACTGCATCAGACATCCACCATGTTTCAGCAACGACAGGCTATACGACATGGACATTTTCCCGAAGGGACTTTCATGAAAGCCGAAAATAGTGCTAGTCGTCGGTTCACCGTCTCCGTAGACCTCCAAATTCGCGAGAAGATAAGCTTGCAAACCAAGATGAGCCTTAACGTCGACTCTGAAGTGCAAGGAATGGTTCGTACTGTGGAGCTCAAACACGCGCCGATTTCTTTGGGTCATCCCCAGTCGGCTCCCCAGCGTTGCTGTCCATCTCTCTCAGCGGGAAACAGGAGAAAGCCGACAGACGCCACTGACATTCTGTCAACCTATGGAGAGGCCATGATCGCGGATGACCATCGGGTCCGGACAGATCAGGAGCTGCTAGAAGAATTTTTCGAGAGAAACCCCAAGCTCAACGCGCAGCTCAAAGTTCGGCGCAAGCATCATCGTACAAGAATGACTGATGAGATGATGGTACTGGATCACGAATTTGACCAGGCAGTCTACAATCGCCTAATGTCGAAGAGCGATTGGGCGGTATGTTTCGCATTTTTTCATCAGTATCTGAGTCTTAGTCATATATATTGTAGAACGACAAGAAGAGGTTGACTAGCAACAGCGTCCTCAATTTCCTAGGGATCAGTGCAAGTCACCTCAGCAAAGGACGGACCGTCGTGAGGATTCTCAAGGCCATCGGTCCCGAAAGTCCGACCCCACACCCTGCTGTCGAGAAAAGACTAAACTCACCTCACACAACTGGGAAAGGCGAGGAATTGTGCGCATTTTTGAAACGTTGCGAAGCAGAAACTGGAAGACCTGATGTAATTCGGGCGTCGTCCGTGGTTTAATGGTGTTAAACCATTAGTCGCAGCTGCTTCGATGCATGGAAGCCTCATTCCTGTTGAATTGTCTTGAATTTCTTACATAACCACGTTCAATAAATATCTGTTCATTCTGAGCTACTTAAAAGTGAGCATATCATAAAAACCATATCGACATCGACCGATGAGTCCTCGTATACAAAGCCACATGGATTGGGTGCAGATCTGGATCATCCTGTTTCCTCGACCGTTGTCCTAAAATCAGCTCCTTTGCCTCTTGAGAACGAGGCTTGATTGAACAAGCGAAGGGTTTCGGCCCACTAGGGATTGGGAAAACGCTACTATGAGCCCTTCGCATTGATTTAAATACAGATTGATCTCACCACACGACGGCTGAGATATATTCATGAGTTGGTTCGATCACATTTCCATCTTCATCTTTGGCCTTCTGGAAATCAAACACTGCAATAAGATTCGCCACAGCTATCCATGCTGCAGAATGTGAGGTGACGTCCAGGACAGATGCTGACAACGACGCGAACTTCACTCAGACCGAACATTTCACGAAGGCGCGGAAGTAAGCTTACCGTCTTCCAAATCCCCAAGAAGCGTTGAATGGATCTCTTAAATCTCCATTTAACTGTTCGTCTTTCATAAAACGCTCTGTATGAACTTGAAAGGATCAGGATATATGTTTTCGTCATAAAACATTGCCCTTTATATATTGGAGCGATCGAATTTAAGATGTTCACGGTATAACATACCAAGCTTTTGCGATAATAATGGAGCCCGCTAGGATCAGATACCCTTTGTATTCATCCTCAACTTCGAGGTGCCGGGGTATTCCCATTGACGATATGTCAGACTAATAAATTGCAAACAGGAAACACGCGCACCTATGGGTGCCACATCTCTCCACCTCATGGTCTCTTTCACAATCGCCGTGATAAAGGGAAGCGACGGTTCGTCTTCAAAATCCGGCAAATGCCCATGCTTGACGATGGCGTCTATATCCTGTTTTACTTTCCTCAACACCTCCTGTCGGTCCAATAAGCTGAGAATGCATGATGCAACCAGCGAAACCGTCTAGTGACACGTCAAATACGGGCGGCACATGTGAAATAGCTTCCTAAAAACGCACCGTATCAGCTCCACCTGAGACCTCGGTGTTCCCAATCCAAGACAATTAGCTTCCAATACCCCTACGTGATAGTCTTCAACACAACTGTATACAAGATCCAGCAGCCCCTCGCATGATTACCTCACCATACCCGTCAATATCCGTCTCGGACTCCATCTTTGATAAAGATATCGACATAAACGATGGCGTGTGATTTCCAGTTGCCTAGGTCATCACGAATCATTCTGAGTACACAGACAACTAACTCACATGCGAGTTGACACTTACGATTTCCCGTTTGGCGGCTTCATAAGGTCAAAAAGCCATTTCATTTGCTAATACCCTCGATATTCTTGAGACCGTTTGGAAAACAGCACCAGGCACCCACTCTGGAATATATTTGAGCCATGGTAGCGTATCAACAAGGTACTTTCCAGGGACTACAGTGAGCGCGAGTTGATGCACGGCCTTCTCCGCAATCTCAATGTATGGGTCATTGGTGGGCTTGATGGAGGATTCCATAGGTAACTGACATGATGGTTTCGCCCGCCATTCTACAACAGAATCATTGGCTACGCCTAAGCAGAGGTGGAAACGTCGTAGAACATACAGTCTGAGATTGCCAAGAATATCGTCCGGGTTAAGAAGAAATCTTTTCAAGAGATTCCGTGCAGCTTTCAGAGAGTGGGGCCTGAATTGGAGTGCAGCAGCTGGATGAAGTACATCGTGGATGACACGGCGATGACGGTGCCTGCGTTAACGTGAGTGAGTGAAGATGTTCCAAAGCCAGTTTCAGATACGATGCAACCATTTTTCACCTATCAAGCAGTAAGTTAAATCCGACGCATGGGATAGAACGTACCGTAAGGTAGAAGTCCCACTGCGAAATTTCATCCCATCAAATCGAGGATCGGCATGTAAGGTCTTTAGCGAATTTACGCCATGAGAGCAGTTAGTATCCGAGTTCAGCGATCGATCAAAGACCTCATTCACCTCCCGGAATAGATCGATGACCTCTTCTCCAAAAACTCATTTGCAGCCTCCAACGTGTCGAGCACGGCGATGCTTTGTCCGAGAACATTCAGATACAATAGGCGGTTTGTGTGGAGCCACTGGTGGCTACAGTGGCGAAAAGAATGCTCTCTAGACGGCTTAATTTTTTCTCTTTTCTTCTGAAAAAGCCACCAGTTACTCATAATAGAGGGGGCTATAATTTCCCTGAACTATATGGCTCCAACTTACTTGAGTGTTGTGCTGCAAAATTCGGCGTAGCCACCGGTGGCTCCACACAAACCGCCTAATATGTCGGTGCCTAAGTTGTGAGATACGAACGGACGTCAATTGGTTTGGACCCAAGTATTAGATTTCTTAAGCCACGCACCAAATTCCTTGGACCATTTATGATATGTCTTCCACTCGAAGCTTGGTGGCAGGTCTCGTAGGTTATGGTTCCTCGAGCTGCCATCATACCAAAACGTCGATGACCTCGGCGCTCGCAGCCAAATGCTCAGCGCTCAGCGTTCATGGCCAACCAAATCCTGTCTTGCAGCTCTCTCTATATTCAGGCTATAGTACTTCAAAAACTCGACAACGTACCCTCAGCCAATGCGTTCCCCCTCGGCGCGATCTGGGGCCATTGAAACTTGAGGCTGAGCTGGATGGAGGTACTTACCTAAACCGTCTTGCAGGATTTTTTAGGCTGTGGAGTATAGGTGATTTTTACCATCTTATTTCAAATTTTGAGTTGGTAACCCCGTCCCTCATCTTATCTTCAGCCGATTATTTCACTTGAATGCATACTGCACCGCAAGGCAGAGGCTGGACTCGATCGTATTTCTGCAGTTACGGTGGACTGTCGACTATGCCCTGTTTTTCTCCGACCGTCCTTCCTCGGCTGTTCTTAGCAATTGATGCACTTATGAGCCAGTCCATGCCTATGAGGTCCAGCTCTGGCCCATAGATTTTTCGGGTGAACTCTCGAAGGTGATCGAGAGTTGATCATTCTTCTCAGATGCTTAATCCTCTGCCTGTCATTCGACCGCCTGTCATTTTAGCGATGATCGAGACGTCTGCACTGTATCATACCAGTTACTGGAGACCGTCGGTGGCCATGCATGATAGGCGAACTCTTGATATCTCTTCTGGTTTTCTTTCCAGAGCTATGTGTCAATGTGTCTATACACTGTGACTACCAATATCAGATCTTTTCACAGATCGTTGAATCTCTCGAGGGTGGACCAACAATCCTTACTCGACGAAAATGCATGTTACTTTCATCTGCGCGGGAAGTTAATCTTAATCACACATCTCCTTGTCTGCGTAATTCGCTAGAGTGGAGCTCAGCTGGCCTTATTAATGTTCCCAAGTCTTTCCAGCTTCGTCTCAATCACAGCTCGATCAACTCGCTCACACTTTCGATCTCAATAGAAAGAGTGTGAGTTTATGAACCAAGACGAATATTGAAATTGGGTGACACTTACCTATCTCCTAAAGTCTAGGTCTGCATTGCGAAAGATGGCGAGTTAATTACTCCGTCGACGGCCCAATCATTTTTTCGTGGCATTAAATCTTGAATATCTGCTTTCTTCTCGAGTTCTACCGGTGCAACACGCTTCTCATTACTTGTGGTACGCGTTGAGTTGATATACACCCAGATTGAGGCCAACAGAAATTGAATCCGCCCCAAATTCTTCCACAAGATAGTTCCATATATTTTCAAGGGGTACTTGCAAATTTCACCGTGGGTGCTTCAGTTCTGATTTCTGGATATACTAACTTCGAAGATAATATACCTTGATATTATTTTCGTTCAAATGTCCAATTAGGTGCCTCCAGACAGTCATATATGACCAGTGCAGCCTCAGAAAGTTCTTGTCGACGAAGTCGTTTTCCACCACCCCAACATACTCTGTTTCGAAACATGCGGCGAAGCATGCTCTCACCTTGAGCTCATATTCACAACGTCGTCTCATCTTCCTGGATATCCGCGACTCCGTGCGATTCAGCCCTTGAGGGTATGCGACATTATTGAAAGTTTCTCAGCGAAACAGCTGTGCTTAATCTCGACCTGTTCTCATATGTTTGAAATTGTATTTGATTAGCAGCCGATAAATGCCTAAAAATTACACGATCAGTATGCAGTGAAGTTTGAAACTCAGCAAGATGTTCGTCGGCCGAGTCGACCTTGAATCGCTAATCATGACTTTGTTTAATAGCATCTCATTCAACGGAAAGAAGGCATCGACAGCTATGGAACGAGGTATGTATGTGACGGCCAATGGATCATAAAGTACAACAAAAAAAGGAGGTAAGAGTGAATGGTTTGATAGACTAGCAGTTCGTGACGGTGAAAGCTGCGAGATTGCGGCTTGCTGGCTTTTTCCAGTCCTTGCAAGAGAAGCCAACCTGGTTAACACAACCCGGTTCGGCATAGAGATGGATGCAACAATCCTCAAAGAATCCCCTATCCCAGTCGAATGTTTTGCCAGCCGGAGTGATGGACCTTGTACAACCAACGTTGCGCCTCCCGTCAAAGACGCTTCCGGATCCGTCGACGTAGGTCCAAGCCCATGCTTGAGCTGGAAGGATAATTGCGAGCAGGGCGGCTGCAAATTTCATATTGTCTGACGTCGGGTTGTGGATGTTGGTACAATGATAAAGTTGTTCTAGTATACAGTGAATTAGCTTCTCTGAAATGGGTGAAGTCGTGCTGAACATACCACTGATGCGTTTTTGTCTGTCGATTGAAGGGCAGTCGTTGATGGTGTTCTGACGAACGAACTCCGGCTCATTTTATAGACTTCTGAGAGGCGTAGATCTGGAACCCGTGGTGTCGATACACGTCACTGCTGCGGTGAAAGTATCTATCACAGCACGAGAAACCAAGATGCGTATCAGAGCGCAAGGACGAAAGGAAACAAGCAGTGCATTGATCCAAAACAGAGGGCAGTCGAGGTCCGTTTGGAATCATGAGTTTCATTTGGCGTTCATCCCACATCGTGTCAGAAGTTGGGACGGCAAAAAGGGGTTGAATTCCCTGATTCTTGATGACGACCCGTACAACAGTCCGATTTATCTTCATGGCTTTGAAATGCAGGACTTGGGTTCAATTTCAAACCAGTACGATTATGACCATTCCTAGATAAATTGCGCAGCAAACCGTAAAGCACGATGCTATTGAATTGAAAGGCGAATGACATGAGCGTCCCGGAAGAATAGAAAAGATATGACGACGTATGAGGAGTATTACAGCAACTGCTGGCACAGTGGAAACGCAAGGTTAGTGGCTCCGGCGAAGCTGGGAAAGTGGTTCTGGCCAGATATGATATGGATGTAAGTCGTGATGTTGGTTGCGGAAGGAGGGTATGAGAGGTAACCGTCAATAAATGAATGCTGGACCCGTCCAAGGTGACGGAAGGAACGTACGAATAAACGTTATGAACATACTGAGTCCAGCTGACCACTATGATCGACGCGGTAATTCCCGAGCGTTAGCCTTTCGATCCCCAGATGTGGTACGGCGTGGCATAGACCAGGTTAATTGTTGGCGCCTCGAGTCTTACTGCTGGTGGGATACCCTGAGAAGGAGTGGAGATGTCAGACGGGAGATGTCAGACGGGTAGGCTAATATATCAGAAATAGCATTAAAAATGCTTTGTTTATAATAAAACCGCGTGAATAATTGAAAACCACATGAGAGCCTCCAACAAGCAAACAACCAATCAGAATGTACATTTACCGATTTATAACAGCAACCAAGTTCGATCCTAGCTGTATAAGCGAAGACATCGGTTGCTGGCATAGTATCAAGGTGGATTGGCGGTTCAAAAGTGAACGAGACTTGGGCTGTGGTGGAAGCAACTTGATGGGAATAAGAGATGGTATCGAGAGAGGGAAGTGAGGAAGGACAGACAGGTGAAGAGCAAATGCCGAAGTCGCCACTTTCAATAGAGGACGAAGTTATCCAACGACAAAGGCTTTCACGAACATACGCATTAGGAATGACAGTCCTCGATAGACCAGAAAGTCGACCTGAGATTCCAAATTTGAATTTAGCTTGGGAAAAGATAAACACAAAACTATGTACTCGTACCGTTGAATAACCGCCTGAGCGTAGTACGGACCAGGAGTCGAACTGAATATGAACGGCGGTTCATCTCCCATACATGAAGCTCCAGCTGTTGCGCAAAGCCTGGGTGTGTATCAAGTCTATGTCCGTTGCATTCATTCCTGCATAAGGAGTCCTAAGAATGAAGGTGTTTAGTATAGATTGTCGCATGAGTTATGAAGCGCAACGCAGAGCATAGAGAACCAATGACGAGACCCAGCCTGAATTACCACCTGGGAGCGACAGGATGGGAACTCGCCAAAAATTCATAACGTGGAGCATTCCCGGAACTCTAACAGAGGTCAGGCTAGCCGGCCTTATCTCTTTATAGACGAGGAAGTCCACCTGAGGGTTTTAAAGGTAAGTAACCCGAAGAAAACCGAGATATGACCTCCTACCACTGTACAGTGCTACGAGCGTACGGACTGGGAGTTGCGCAGAGAATTACTATGAACGATGGCCCATCACTAGTGCATGGTTCGGCCATGGCGCATTGTCTAAGCGTGTCTCAGGCCAGCGGGACGTACTTTCATCCAAGCCCGAAGAATCCTGAAGGAAGACGATGTCAGTGGTTAATACAGTCGAACGAGTCAACGAAGCGAAAAGAAAACCGATGGAGAGCGTATCGAAACTCGAGAACCATCTCCAGTGAACATTGGTACACTTGGCTGCACTGGAGCAGTCGACGATCAACCTATCTATGACCACCTTCATGGTAGCCACCGTCGACATATATGGTATGCTCGAAAGCGTTAAATCCGCATCTTTCGAGTTTCATGTCCGCTTGACCCCAAATCTCGTTTTTCCGGGCACCTGTGCCGTCGTACAGCGACAGGTGGTGCACCATTACAGACAAATGGCGCCAAGTGATGTTTGGCAAAGAAGTTTGGCTTGGGTGCAATGAAGGCATTCGCAGTGCGGATTTGCTGGGTGTCGAGATGGGATCAGGCCATTTGAAACTTGGAGGTCAACTTCGCTCGAAGGTCCATCCCCACGATCTTAGCTGTCTGTTTCAACAGTTGAATCCCAATCTCCCTTCCGCGCCAACTCGATTTCAGTTCTTTCATCTCCCAGGACTAGAAGGGCATGAGGCCGTGGCTGCTACCTGGGGCCAAGTGGTAGCCTCAGGCCCGAAACGATGTACCATCTGCGTTTTCAATGGAAAAACCTGAGGAATAGCCACTGATCAGTACCTGTTGAAATTGATAAAGTGAGAAATAAAACCGACCTCACACCGCTTGCGACAATGTGAAGTGCACTGCGTTTCCTTTCGCCAATGATTGTCCTTATCGGATTATCCACCAATCTGTACACCTCATTGACGTTATCACTCTAAGTCGGTATTGAGGTCGTCGAGAGTGTCTATGGAGGTAGAATTGAGCAGAGGAATGAAAGATGCGTCCAGAGGCCCATTGTGACGCCCAGTAAGCTACCTGGAGGCGAGGTTGGAGAAATCCGTTAGATGGAATCAGCGTAGGCGTTGGAGATCCCATCGTCTGACCTCGGGATCATCTAGCAGTTGGGATGGAATCCTGAGCTTGAGATTCGTATCAGAGGTTGGTCGGTTTGTTGACCAAAACGGCGGGGGTAATAAATAAATCCCAACGACAAGACCAAACAAATACACGTCATCCGGCACGGAACGAACTCCGTGGGCGCCTAACGCAGTCTATAGACTATTTCTAGCACAAACGTGTATCTTATAGTCATCGCTCTCATCAGGCCTGCTTCCCTATACTATGCGCTGTCTAACAAGAGATATTTCCCTGACGCGCGTGAACGATGCTCGAACACCGATGCAAAATCTCTTGTTCGTCTGGGGAGCCTCCACCGAACGACTTACATATTGCCTTCTAGTTTGCTCTCCTTATGATCGTCAGATGTGGTTTCGGCCTCGACTTCGACTGGGCCACACCACCAAAATCACCAGATGGAGATATGACCGTCCAACAAGGCCCTCCGAATATCTCTGGATGCCTACAAAATGGCCATTTTCACACCAAAGTGGATTCAGAATTTGCCCCTTCGACGGTGCGTTGCTTTTTATCCTAAGCCGCGGTTCAGACCTGTTGACGATGTTTGGTAGGATGCGTGAGATGCGTTCGGTTCATTCAGAGCTTATGAATTTTATGTTGTCCGAGATTGAAAGACGCAAAGATGAATTGAGGACGGATGCGGCAGGTGGTAGATGGGGCGATTTTTTCACCCTGCTTATTGAAGCAAATGAGAATCGAGAAACGAAGCTCAACCTGGCTGATCATGAAGTGGTACACGATGGTTTTTTGGAGCCCTTTCTGATGTTTTCGGTTCAATACGTCATTTTCAGATAGGGAATGTCTTCGGTCTGCTACTTGCTGGTCAAGGTATGTTATATATACTCTGCACAAATAAGTCTTTCTTTGGGTACTGACGCTGGGTAAAGAGAGCACCGCACATACGATGGCCACTGCACTGGCCTTCCTCGCCGTACATGATGACGTCCAGGCCGAGGTTTACAACCAGATTTCCTCCGTTGCTGGTGAGGAGGAAACAATAGCATGTATTCTCGATATCAGTATAGTGACATTCACTAATTCCCATGGTTAGAGCTTTGATAAGGTCAACTTGCTTGACAAAGTCACGGCGGTATTTCTGGAATCAATGGGAATGTATCGTAAGTCCCACATTTCGAGCGTCCGGTCTTTCATAGCGTACTGACATGAATAACCTCGTAGCGGCCGCCTACCTTATGGTACGCGAAGCACATGAAGACACCGTTCTGCACATCCCCAATCCAGTTGGTCACGAAGGTACAACGTCAGTACCTATCCCCAAAGGCACTCAAGTCGTCGTCGACATGATTGGCGTACGTGAGTATCAAGTCCCATTTATCGTTTGATCGATTGAAACCTTTGCTTACAACTCAAAAGCGCTGACAGAATATAATCCGCGGTATTTTGATCAACCTGAGGTGTTCAAGCCGTCGAGATGGTGTGGCGTCTCGCCCGATTCCGATTTCATCACAGCGTTCTCGCTTGGACCCCATTCATGCATGGGCCGGAAATTTGCGACGCTCGAAGGGGTATGTTTTATCACCACGCTTTTAAGAGAGTATGAAGTCCAACCAATTCTCAGATCAGGCGAGACAAGGAGCCAATGGAAAGACAGGGTGTTGGATGCGGAGATTATACTTACACTACGCGTACATGATATTCCCCTCAGGTTCGTAAGGAGGAAGTAGAAATTGGTGATTTCGTAGTACACATACTCCATAAATTAGATAAACTACACGTACAGTCGCAACTACAGTGCCTATTTTATAGGGATGATTCTCAATCTACTGCAAGTGATTACAGCCGTTCCCGATAATAATGACATTTGCTCCTTTATTTTTCGCGACGTCATGTCCGCTGTTGCCCCACCGTTTCCTTTTCGGGAAGCCGTTTCAAATGCGGCCAACCGGCCTGTCCCAGGAGTTGTTTCTGCTCTCTATTGGCTGGATCAGCCAAGAACGTTCTGTAAATTCGGTAATGCAAATTTACGATAAAGAAGGGCCTAATGGACTAATTTATGAAACAGACGAAGCAGGAATTGAAGCAGAAAATTGCTATCAAGGTGTAATTGCCATACACTCCCAGAAAGGAAACCCACAGAAGAGCGGTCATGACCTCGCCAGGTAAAAATAGTTTCAATGTCATTATTATCGGGAACGGCTGTAAAGTACAGGACTTGGAATCAAAAATCAAGATTGCTTGGACAGAAATTCAAGATTAATCCACTCCGAACCTGTAATTTCAAGGCTCATGGTACCCCCATAAACGCTGGACATCACCACCACAATGCTTTCCCAAGGATTAACATGTTCATAAAAGCGACTGTGCATTGTTAGGAACCAAATCATGTCACCATGTCTGTGGCTTCAATCTTCGCATGCCGGGGCTTCGGAACACCTTGACCAATTACTTGTGTAAATCATAGTCAATCTCGCTATAACTACGCGCCTCTGCACGGAGATCTTGAGAACCCCGAATTATATGATTGATTTGGTCTCTAAGATAGTCGACTACTTTCTTACAGAACAGGAAAGAAAAGATAAACCCAATTGTCTTCAGCATGTCAATGAAACATGTTTAAGAATTACTCGACGTCGGTCGCTTTAGCGCCGTCCCGAACTTTGATTTCAGATAGTCATATGAAAGAAGCGTTTGTGTGAACGGCTGTGAATGACCCATGCTGTTCTTTCCTCTATGGAGAGCTGTACTCCATGACACGAGGACTTGAATCGCATTCTTTCATCAACTTGACAATCACTGGCTCAACCGCCACTAAATTATTCAACACGCACATAGTCATGTTCAGTATTCAGTCTGGAGAAACCGCAATCAAAATCCTGATTTGAGAATAAATTGCTCGCTTCATGGCTTATTCAGTCTTTAATTTTCTGTGTCTTTTTCGCTGGGCCCAACGATATACGCGCCAGTACTCCAGTCAAATGATTTTCCAAGTGTCTAAATTTGGACATGGATGGCAGACCCCGGCACGGGAAGGCAGTGAACGTGCAGTTGGTTGAGTCTATTTTCGCGTCACCATCGGGCCATTGCCTACCACAATTGCACTGGACTAATGGCAATGAAATAAGGTTTCTTGGACGTGGAGCTTTGCACCATCGGGATGACTCTGAACCTACGGTCGCTCATATGGGCTTTCTTAAACAGGAACTGAGCCAGTATCTCATAAAGAACTACGAAGACATCTCACGACATGTGGAAGAATAGAGACCTTCCCGCCTCTCCCGGGAATTATATGGTCTAAGCCGAATGCGGCACAACCTTTGACATTCTCCAATTGCTTCTTTACGCGCCTCTTGTCAATCATGCGTCCTGAAGATACCCATGACCCCCCACTGTAGCTGATTCTGGCTGCGAGACTCCGATATTGTTATTCATAGAGATTCGCCATATAAATGGAACCATCTCTGTGTTTTCAAGCTTCCTCGCTCTTGCCTTCTCTTTGAAATCTAGGTTGAAGCGGAAGATTGACGAACATGACTGTGAGTACGGATTTTCTTTCTAAAAGAATGTATCCTCACCTAGCCCTCAGCGGTTCACGAGATACAATGCGAAGATTGCTTCCAACCCCGTACGATTAGGTCAAGTATTATGCAGCGTCAGTGAGACTGACCCAAATATCAGTATGTCGTTGGTTCCTTCGCGTGTATCGGTGGAGGTCTCTTCGGTCTCGATATGTCCTCGATGGCTGCTGTCTTAAATGCAAGTGTCGTTCCACAATCTCCCGTGTGCATACATATATTGATCCATTGATTTTTAGAACGATTCGTATCTGAATACTTTCAATCATGTAAATCTTAAATTCCGACATTCTGTTTATAACCCTCTTGACCTTGATGTGTATAGCCCAGTCCTTCCGTTCAAGGTGCCATTGTTGCATCCATGCCCTCTGGTTCATTTATCGGCGCTTTGGCGGTGACTCAGTTGGCTGATCGCATTGGACGAAAGAAGACCATCATTCTGGCTGGTATAATTTGGGTCATCGGATCTATCCTCCAGTGCGCGTCTGTCGTATGTACCGTGCATCCGTTTCTTCAATCTATTAAATTAATATTGCCACTACACAGAATCGTGGTATGCTCGTGGTTGGTCGCATCATCTCTGGAATGTCAGTTGGTATTTCTAGCGCAGTCGTTCCTATCTACCAAGCCGAAATCACGGCACCCGCCATTCGTGGGCGTATGGTGTCGCTCCAGCAATGGTCAATTACGTGGGGTATCTTAATTCAGTACTTCATCCAATTTGGTTGCTCTTACATTGATGGTGTCGCGTCTTTCCGAATTCCATGGGGTCTGCAAATGATTCCTGCCATTGTCCTTAGTGCGGGTATGGTGTTCTTCCCTGAAAGTCCTCGTTTCTTGTTCGATCACGGACAGTGCGTTCCTGGCAGATCTTAATGATTCATGAGACTAATATCTGGGACATATAGCGAGGACGATGCTCTTCAAGTTCTTGCCGATCTCCACGGTGGAGGAAACCCGTTAGATGAACTTGTCGTTCTTGAATACGAAGAAATCAAGCAACAGGTCTACTTCGAACGCACAGAAGGAGCAAAATCATACGTCGACCTCCTCAAAGGTGGAAACCCGCGCCGTGTCATGCTCGGTATGAGTTTGCAGATGTGGTCTCAACTCTGCGGAATGAATATCATGATGTACTACATCGTCTACGTCTTTGAAGGCGCTGGTCTTACTGGCAGACGAAGCAACTTGATCGCCGACGTACGTTTGAGTCCTATGCCCCGTTTTATTTGTTGCTAAATGACACTTCCAGTCCGTCCAATACGTGCTTAACGTCGTCTTCACCGTTCCTGCCATCTTATATATAGACAGGTGGGGTCGTAGGCCTATGCTTCTCATAGGAACTCTTCTTATGGGTTTCTGGATGTTCCTCGTCGGCGGTATCCAAGCTCGCTTCGGACATTGGGGAGCCGACGGAAACTGGGTTATCGAAAACAACCAAGCGGCTACCAGAGCTGTTATTGTTTGTTCGTATCTCTTCGTCTCCAGGTACGTTCTACTCATACAGGCTTCAATATACCTGGACCCACATAGCTACAGTTTCGCGATTACAATGGGTCCAGTTTCTTGGACGTACCCCGCCGAGATATTCTCTCTGAGAGTACGTGGAAAGGCGGTCTCTTTGTCAACAGTATGTCCTCAAGGCCAAGTATGACGATTCAAATCCCTGAAAATTATATGCAGGCTTCCAACTGGGCATTCAACACTGCCCTCGCATTCGCCGTTCCTCCGGGCCTCGACACCATTGCTTGGAAGACCTACTTCATTTTCGGCACCTTCAATTTCGCTGCCTTAATCCACATCTTCTTCATGTACCCCGAAACCGTCGGACGTTCTCTGGAAGAAGTGGAGGAGATCTTCGCTCAGGGACATGCGTACACTGCCTGGAAAATCGGAAAGAACGTTGGAAAGAAAACCCTGTCCGAAGTTGTTGAGAAGGCGAAGGATGTTCATGTAAGCTAGCCTGATTTCTCTGGGTCCTTTTATACCTCAACGTCTCCTTCCATGCCACCTGCAGATTGAGCATGATTCCCACAGCCCAACAGAGAAACTTTCGAAGGAGGCTTGAGAACTAGCACCGGACGAGTGTAATGCCCATCTCATGAATTCATGTGGCCTCTGATTTTTGTATTTTAACGATGTCTTTGTTGAAACCCAACCTTCTTTGATAGCTATGGAGTCCCATTTGATCCGGATACTACCACTTCCCTTTGTGATACTCCGCTTGCATTTTTACCCAATGAATTCAGCTTCATCACTCTTTGCTTACAGATTGATAAAAAAAATTATGAAAATTTTAAACGGCGAGTGTTTCAGGGGAGACCATAGTCGTAACAATGAAAATTTACGATGGACGTACGCCTTAAGGTTACATTTCCCCCAATTTTTTCAGAAGCTGCGTGGCCATTTTTTGGTACCGACTTGGACGAGCAGTGCTGGGGATTTTTGAAACCTCTCGAGACTCCACCATCTTTTCTGGCGGACGTTAGTAAAAGATCGTTTTTATAAACGTGATCTTCGTGTGCATATTTCCCTCTACCCTCCGCACTGTGACTTGCATCAGTTGGCTGTTGTAATTTTATTGGCCCAGGTGCTCCAGTGCTATTAACAAGATGATCGTATTTTTGCAAGTCCCTGCCATTCACTTATGCGTGACGCGTCTCACCCACGGATTATTCCCTCCTCGATGATGGCAGCTCATTGATTACTCCATTAAAAATTTTCAATTGACAGTTCGGATTACTAACAATCTAACCCAAATTTGTCGCCACAAACATTTCATTGGTACTGAGACATCATAACGCTAGAGAAAATAGAGAGAACCATCGAAACAGTTCCTGAGCGAGGGAGAACCGAAATTTCAGTATACCGATGGTTTCATGTTCAACAAATATATCGCGAAAAATTAATCTGCGTACTACGCACCTTTAAGTCTGGACAACGAAATTGAAACACATGAATCAGTCTTCCTCGACAATCTCGCTTTCCTGCTTTTTCCCCTTCCTGAAGGGCTTGGCGACTTTACAGATGAGGTTGCGTGTGCTGTTCTTGAATTTCCTGCGCAACTCAGATCGCTTGCTAAAGTTGGAATCATTGGTGAAGACCGAGGGAGTATCGGATCGTGTCTTCATCTTCTGTTTGCGTCCGAATTCCTCGAGCTGTTGTTGCACGTATGAATGTCCTCCCTGAGCCTGGGTGTTCTATACCGTGAAACCAGAAGAGGTCGGGTTTTTATCCATCTAGTGAACGAGTAAAGCACGATGAATCTCTGATAATTGTGCCCAGCATCAGTAATCTTGAAGCTTTGGGATGATGACGTGGTGGCTTACGATTTATTGCTGAATTAGCCTCTGGATGAAATTATAGAAAGGGCTTCAAGCTTTCCACTTCGAAAGGTGCAAAGAGCGAAGCGGTCCTGCAGTTCGATTGAGTAATATAGAGCTCTTTTATACCTGTCTATCTGACCACGCACATGCGCAGCTCCAGCATGTTCTCTTCACAGAACACGCCCAACGTTTCTGGACCTGATTGTGATTCAGCAGCCAATTGGTGGTCGGATGTGATTGTGGCATTGGCCTCGACCCACTGCGCAGCAACCTTTACGCAACAAACACCCAAGTACTCAGTCCTGATGGTCTTCACTGCTGGCAGCCGACTATTTATAAGGGAGGGTAAATAGGATATAAATGTCTATTCATTGTTTAAAAAATTAACTGCGACAAAATCTAGGCAATTTTGGAGATTACTTGATATCAAAATCCGGGGTAAATTTCTTCCAACTGTTGACTTTGATTTCTTTTTGTCAAGCGCCCACAATAATAAATTTACATGATTCGATAAATTTAATGACGTCATTTCTGGCTGTAAAATGACGTCATTGAATTTATCGAATTGTGTAAATGCTTCATTTACAGCCAGGCGAAATCGTCAGGAAACTTATTCTTTTCAAAAAATTTACTCGTACTTTTTATGGTAACCAAATAGTTCGAAATCCTTACATTCATTGACCGTAATTTTTTAAACAATGGAGACACATTTAACGACTGTTTATTCTCTACGTTAAATAGTCGGGTGCCAGCAGTGCTTACTATAGACCTCAGGTGACTCGTGACTTTACCATGAACTAACTTGGCTCCTCAGAGCCCAAATATTGTGAATCAGACTATTTTAGTTCGACTTACGAGATGTGATATTCGAGAGTAATAACCAGTAATATCAATTCAACACAGCTCTAGACCTCATTCGAACACGATTGATTTGTGAAGATTTACATACAAAGTTGCTTGGGTCAGATATGACTAAATAGTAGTGGCCCCACAGGAACATGTAATCGAACCAAGGGGATGAAATTCTCGCCCAAGTCGAGCGTACTTCAAATTGCAAGAAACATCTCGCAGACTGGAAATCGAGTATATAAATCATTCATCGTCGCACCATCCTCCCAATCGCTGACGCGTTGATCTACTCATACCATATGTGCCTTATCTTCGTCCCTTACAGGAAGCCGTATTCGCCTATGTATCCATAGTCACATTCATTGCAGTGACAGAAGTAAGTAAATCAGCGAAGCAAGAGGCTCTCCAAGAAACTTAGAAAACTCTCTAAATATATGTATTCGACGGTAGCAGCGACGAAGGCACATATTGTACTGGATCCATTCGACATCAGCGCGACCGGGATCCAAATTAGCAGTGAAAGTGAAGGAGTGAGGGAAAAGACGAATCAGGCGCCGCCACTTATCACCGAATATCCCACGTTCTCTCGCCCGGGGAAACCGGACCAAATTCGTGATGGCGTTTTCGCCTCCCATCTGCCATGTTCCACGATCGAGCTGACGACTAGCGTGATCGACGCAAAAGGAGGCCATATACTCCTACTCCAGATTTGCTATATGAATCTCGGATTCCGTCTCTGGCCGAACCACAATGCCTGCCAGCTCATAACTCGACTCGGACACGTACCCGCTGTATCCCACGGTTTTTCAGGATCTCACCTATACTTTACACGAGAGGTATATCTTCTTAGTCGTTTTTCATGACCAAAAAACTGATGGTGTCTACACGAGCTCAGATCTCAGATATTGATCTCACCCTCACGATTGCTAGGACATCGACAACAGAATCTTCCAGCCTGAGTTCTTCCTTCAACACACCCGATCTTCCTCTCTTGCACGGGTTTTTCAGACCTCAAATCTAAACCTTTGAAGCTGGTATCTAACGACGGTACCATCGTTCGCGAAGGCGCATCGTAGTTTGAGGTTGGGTTGCTATCGCTGCAGCGCCTGGAGCTTATCACCGGAGTATTTTGGTCGTCGGCGATTCGATCTTCCTCGGCTCGATGGTGTGTAAACTACCATTCTTTTACCTTTCAACCAACTAACGATAGACTGGATCCTAGCTTTTTTTATTCACATTTTTTGGTCACGTATGCGCCAACAATACTCGAGTTCATTCCGGAACCTGCTTGTTTCAGAAGCCTCAGTGGATCCGACCTTGGGTCTTGATGAGCCTATGAAGCTGACAGCCAACGTCCGCGAAGATGTAGCACCGTACGCATGGTCATTTCCGCAGTATTTGGAGATTATGAGGCTGGAGTGACCGTTTCGATCTTCAGTGGTGCGTAACTGGCACTTCCCATTTTTCTACCAACTGACCGCAGGATCCTAGCCCGTTTCATACTCGCCACGACGTAGAAAGAGGATAGGTTCAACTTTAGCTTCATCTCTTCAACACTGGCGATGTATGTTGGACCACCCATTAGCTCGATTTTCACTCTGGAGACGCCTTCTTGGACGCACGACGTGATCGATAAATGAACTCAAGTCCATTTCCACCTATCCGGGTCGAAGCGGCTACCTTGTCATAGAGCATATTTGTTGCCGTTTTGTTGGAATGTTATCCAGCACTTACTGTACATATCTCGTAGTTACCAGAACCTTTTGTATTACTAATATGCTTACCTATCCAGCCGTAGATAGCTCACGAATATTCTAGCTACTCGTATTGTAGGTATATAAACTCCTCTGTAGTAGGACATAATATAATTCTGTCTACTGGATATCCACTGCGCGATATATTTACAACA
>Ga0247741_1000563_pt1 | contig 21004 bp, 18 predicted proteins | sample UWRJL213509R2_FD_180945 | JGI IMG/M metagenome (GOLD analysis project Ga0247741, IMG submission 180945) | Plant litter microbial communities from Arlington Agricultural Research Station in Wisconsin, United States - UWRJ-L213-509R-2 | ecosystem: Environmental > Terrestrial > Plant litter >... | reverse complement strand
CTGCCTCATAGCTATCGGTAGGATGTGAGGAGTGTATCTGCATTCGGACGGAGCATATTGTTACTTTGGAGGCGTGGTGGTCGAGATTCGCTGTTGCTTTGAGTCTACAGCGGAGGTAAGGCATTTTTTGAGTGAAGCCGAGAGAGAAGATAAAGAGGACTCACCTATGATCATTCTATCAGTCTACGATGAACAAATGGTGAAAGGTAAGAGTAAAGCGAATCATCGTACTCAGTACTGCCACGCCCTGCATCATCCCAGTGACAGATATCACGTGCACTTCCTGCTAGCTATATATACTCGAAAACCTCAACCTTCAATCCTTCGAATTGCCTCCAGCCCGAGGACTTCTCCATTGGTGCGCCAGTCATCGATGGCATCTTGAGTAGCAGTGGTTACCCATTTCAATTTGCGCTTAGCGCTGTCCTTTATAACCACGATCTTCATACGCACAGGCTACCTAATAGCATGTTCGATTGCGCTCAAGCAATCAATTCCCTCTGCGTAAATGTTGCATAAATGAAAACGAAGGGTAAGCGAGATGCATCTAGAATCAGGACATGAGAAAGACCAGCTGGATCTTCGTGCGTGTGATCGTCTCAGAGAGCTCCTCTGGGATCTCTGAGTCTGACGACCAGGCTCAATCTAATCTCAACACGAATGTTGGGTCTCTTGAGATACGAGAGAGTTTTTGGCTGCACCTCAAGAGAGCTACCACCGGTTGACTGTAAGTATACTGAGACTACTGCCAGCGCAATTTTTTTTTATCCCTTCAAACCTGGATTCGACGTCGGTGGTAAACGTAGGTTATTATAATGATCCCAAAATATAATTTCATGACAACATGTTTTGAATAGCGAAGTCCCTTACGGTGTGTTTGAGTACTACCTGTACATGTGGGCCATGAATTCGATAGCAGCCTGAGGGCAATTGCAATATACAAAAAGGAGGCGCGGTTCGATGATACACTCTACGATTGGTGCTTCAGAAAACTGACATAGAATCGTATCAAGATGACTGGTGTCCATCCATGTCCGAGACCTCCGGGACTGCGTGCATTACTGCTCATCAGCGCGTTGATATTTTCGGAACTGGCGTTCAGTATTGGACTATGCCGTATATTTATTACAATACTGATATTAATACTACACCTCAGTCTTTGCGCATCACCAATGTCGATCTCCATATATACCCTCCCACTTTGTCTTCAATGACACTCGTCGTAATCTGGTGATTCATGATAGGTGAGAGATGGACGCATTGTGTGCATCACTTCTTTCTGGTCTTCTAAGATAAACGTGAGTTATATCTGCGACTGACCAGGTTGTAGACGCAAACCTGGGAACGACCGAAAAAGCCAAAAAGAGAAGCAAAAAAGCCTTTTCTTGGCGGCGGAGGTTTGCGAATTCGTTTGGCAGCCAAGCATATTCTTTCGAGCTCTCTTTGGAGGACGTGCAGCTCCAAAGGATTGAGCTCCAGAAGGGTGTCCACAGCCATCCAAGCTGAGTCGTACGTGTTCAGAAAGCGACGTATTTTGGCTCCTCCTTGTACAACCGGCTTCCAAGCTTTGGTCTTCAGCTCATCCTCACGAGCGATGGCTGCACCCTCATTTTCATTGGTCATTTTGTCCCAATTTACCGTTGTCAGTAGTACGTGGCCAGCAGGTTCGGGACTCGCTAAATAGCCGATGGGCCAAGTTGGCCCAAATATTGGTTTTTGTATGGTGATGTCGTGTAAGTAGATGATGCCTCCAAATAATGTGTTCGCAGGGCATCTGGGTATTAGGAGATGAATCAGCACGTTTGAAGAGAAGTGAGTAGAGGGAGCTGACGAAGTCCTTATCCAGTCGTTAATTATGCCCAATATCTCGTCGTCTGATGCATCAAAATGGTCGAAACCTGGGGTGTCAACGAGGACCAGGTTGCGGTTGGATTGTGGGTTTTTAAGCTTAAAATGTCGGATAGTAAGGTCTCTGGACAACGTGTTATCGTTGGTGGGAGCGAGTGCTGCTCCAGCGGCAACGTTAATGAACTGCTGGTATCCGAGTTGTTAGAACCCATTGAAAACAAAGGAGATGCGGACTTGCGTGGCTTTTGCCTGCTCCAGTCTGCCCCAACAAACTCACGTCCTCGGTGAGTTTCCAGTGCTCACGGAGTGATGGTGCAAGAGGACATACATGATCATCAGGATTCCATTGTCTTCCATGATTTCGCATTTTGGCTGTTTTGTATCCCCACGAGGGGCATTTTGGGGCATAGCTTCACCAGGTGCTGGTAGAATAAGACTCCGTATGTGAATATCTATGGGCGACTAGGCAAAGACCAAGTGGCTAAACATGCGAAGATCACCAGGCAATGAGGCAAGTCTCAAGAAGAGTCGTTGGATCTCCCTTGGCACTGAGATGCACAACGATTGAATAGCAGAGTCGGCTGATAAGCCTCACTTTTTACGCTGCGATTGGAGATACCACATGCACTCAGCGCATGTTGTTATTTTGAAATGAATGACTGTTACTGATTCCAATTTTGTCCCGCGCACGTGTACGCCACAGAAACGGCACATGGATGAGACGAGCACGTATGAGCCGTCGCATTTCAATAACGGAATGAGGGGAAACCTGTATGGACCATTTACTGAACACTGGGGCCGAGAGCCGACCCAAGGGGCAAGCAGGCAGCCTCGTCCCAGGACATGCAGCAAGTGGCATGCAGATCATCGATCATCGATCATCGCTGATGTGAAGTGATGTGGTGATGTCATGATGTTTATAATTGGAGCCAAACAACAGCAAGGTGTGGCCGTAGAAGGCAATCTTCGCCGGAAATGGGAGGAAACACTCCAAAGGCAGGTAGATCTTTCTGGGTCTAAGTGAATTTGTCTATATCGATTGCTAAATAGCTGTAACCAGATTAGGTGCATAACTAAGCCACTTGCCTCTCTCGCACCATACACCTCTCTTCCTCTGTGCACTGGGGACCATCATACACTCGCGTCCACATCGTTGTCGCTAAAACTAGTCTTTGATGAATTCGACTATTGGTACCAAACGATCTTTGAAAGAGAGAAATATCAAAAAATGAGATGCCTTGATAACGAATGTACGATATGTCATGGAGGTAGATAACACCCCCATGGCCAACGCCCTCTGGAAAACTTAAAATACGTCAGAACTAATAATTTTATACCTAAAAAATGAAAACTCACTACACATGGAGCCACTCTGCAATTTGGCGTAAAATCTCGTCATCCAACTTGCGTATTTCGTTGAAACCTGGCTTATCGATGATAATGGCTCGCCGTTTTGGATCTCGGAAGTATGGAATATCAACGTAGCCAACCTGGGTGGTACAGGTGCAAGTTGAACCAGAATCGCCAACGTTCATGCAATTATCGCCGAGAAAGTCATTGATAAAATACAGCTCGTCAGAAATATGTCTTTATTGAAATCCGGGTGCGGGATCAACGAGGGGAGCAGAGAAGTGGGAAGAATTCTTGGCAAACGAGTGCCGGTACAATCGATGTACCTACGATTATATACGATATCTACATCTAAGTAGCACACGTACACGAAACGTCGGTGATTCCATCCAAGATACGCGCAGCTGCCGAGCTCGCTACTAATAAATTCTAACAGTCTTCTCTGTGTATAGCACACACCTTGTTTCTTCCGGAACCTGCTAATCCTGTCAGACTGGGAATATGCGAGTCAAGGAATGCTACGAAAAGGATTTATTGAGCGACGTACAGAACGACAATGCCGAAACGCGTAAAATTTTTGGTGAGAGTAGGTGAAGGCTTTTTGCTCTTGGAAGATTTTCCTTGCTCATCGTTGAGCTCCGAAATTTGAAATGCATCGTGATTTCGAGAGTCTTCGCTGGGTCTAACCGAGTTTCTGTTAATTCAAGCCTTTAGAACTATCCTACAGAGCTAATCGCACGCAGCTGAGATGGTCTGCCATGTTGTTAATCACATATCTTCAGAACCGCACGAAGTTCTGGCAAGTTTATAATTCAGCCGAATCGGTCAACAGGGACGCACGGTGATCCTGTGAATCGTAAGTAAGTACTGATCAAATGAATGGAGACTACATCGATGAACGCAGTATAGTCACATTACCTGAAGTTATCAGGAAAGCACTTGTCTAGTTTTGAGCATTCGGAACACCAGACAACGCATTTTAATATTCTAGGTAACAAACTCACATGTGTGCCTCACGACCTGAACACGCGGTCTACACGAGGCGACCGAACGGCTCCCTAGCCCCGTCCCGTTGCATATCTAAATAGCCATAAGAACGAAGTATTGCGTACACCCAGCCAACGTCAGGTATGTTTGACACTCTCCGGGACCTCGATGTCGATGTTGCAGCCAGACTCGATCCTATCAGTGTCGACATGCTTGCCTTGTTGTCTGAAAACAAAACATCACAATATTGACCTGCCCCATTCCACGAGGACTGTCCGTATTTGGACAAAGCACACCTGCTGTGTGCCCTCTACAACGTGAAACATCCATGAGGCAAAAAAACGAGCCTGAATCCAATAGGAACCCACCTTGAAGGGGTGGGGCCTTCCAACCTAAGTGCTGCCCACACCCAACTTCAAGTAGAATCCCTTACCAAAGAGAACGGACCTTCAACACCCCAGTATCGCACTTGAAATTTCCATAGCATACATCGACAATGCCCAAAAGAAACAACAGCAGAGTCAACGACGAGATACTACAAAATGGAAAGGAGACCGACATTGTCATCCCGTTTGCCATCCCGCTCATTATAAGCTAGCTCCACGCTGATACACATCCCCAGCATTATGGGCGCAACAGGCGCCGGTAAAAGCTCGGTACACATTTATTTCTTTTGCTACTTCTTGAGCTCACCCGCGAGAAAAAGTTTATAAACTATCTTCTCGGAGAAGACAGAATGAAAGTCGGCCATGCAACGACCTCTTGTACAGCACACCTCCAACCGGCCGTATTGGACCCAAGTAAAAAATTTCCAAGCCTCAAGAACTATCGTGTCGTCATTGTCGACACCCCAGGCTTCGACGATACGTTTGTCGGAGATGTTGAAATCCTGCGGCGGATTGCAGACTGGCTCACCGTTTCGTAAGTGTATCCCATCATTGCATTTACCGTCTAATCTTTTCTTCGGGATATAGGTACAAAAAGCGCATGGTACTTGGCGGTATTATCTACCTACACGACATCTCAATTCTCCGTTTCTCCGGGACGGCTCGCCGAAATCTAGAGATGTTCAATCGGCTTTGTGGGGATGCCGCCTTGAACAAGGTTGTTCTGTGTACCAACCAATGGACACGGGTTAAATACGAAGATGGAACGAAACGGGAGAAGGAGATGAAGGAATTGCACTGGAAAGAGATGTTGGATAAAGGATCGAAGGTAGAGCGCTTTAATGCCGACCAGGAGTCGGCTTGGAAGATTGTGTCCATATTCCTCAAACGGGCATCCGAGCATCGTCAGGAGCTTGGAAATGAGATTTCTCTCCAGATTCAGGACGAGATCGCGGTCAAGCGCAGGCTCATTCCAGAGACGAAAGCGGGCAAAGAATTGCGCTTCACGTTGCAAGAGTTTCTCGAGATGCAGAGAATGGCAGTGGCATTGGAGGAGGAGTCGGCAAGAGGAGGTGGCACCGATGTTGATGGCAGGTTGGCAGAGACGCGGGATAAGATGGACAAGCTTACCGCTCAAATTCAAACTTTGAAGGTGCCTTTAACCCGCCGGTTCAAAAGGTTCCTCGGATTGGTGGTAAGTTCCCGCTGGCCTCTTGCTGGTGTTACTACTCACACCTACGAACAGTGACGACGTCGGGGTTCAGGAAAATAAACGCTATGATATCGGCGCTTCACGCAGTTGAAGTGGAAGTTGGAGTATTTATAGAGATAGTATGGAAATGTGCTGAAATAGTTGATGCGATCCACACTTTTTTGGCTGTCAAGCGGGAGTCTGTTTAGATAAGGGCCCGTAGATAGTGTCATCCAAGATATTTTCGAAAGCTCGTGTACATTATTCACAGTTGAATGCGTTTCGGGAAAATTTGAACCTGAAGATATTTGCAATAGTTCAGAATGCCTCTGAGTCAGCTATACATTGATCGATGCAATACAGAAGAGATTTCTTGGTCTGCCAGCCTGCCCAGTGCTGGAAACCAAAACTTTCATCTATACAGCGGTTATGTGTTCTAACTTCGCATAATTAACAGAGATAATGCAACAGGTTTTCAGCCAAGTAAGACAGGGTGACTTGGGAAAAATAATGACAATACATCGAGGAGGGATCAGCGCAAACGTCACCAGCATTACCCCTACCATTGGACCCTCACGACCATTAGTGGGAACCATTATGCATAGCTAAACCATTCGCTCCAGGTTATTATTTAAATACTCTCAACTCCTATTCGCCATGTTTGAGTCAGAGTATTTCGCTTTCAGATAACCGTGAAATGAGAGGAAAGGAAAGAAGAGGCGAATAGTGTGGAGGCGGGCGTCGAGGGAAAAGGATGGGGATGTGATGAGTGGATGGAATTAGAGGAGCATGTGAAGGATTTAGAAATTTCAGAGAAGAGGACCGATCAGAGAGGGAGGAGAAAGAGGAGCGGCAGGAGACAGGGAAACTTTGGACAAATCGAAATTAGGGGCTATTGATTCCATGACGCGCTGGTCACGTTCCAGTCGCGGAGCGTGCATTGTTTGGCATTGATTCTGACGTTACGTGGGAGTCCTCAATTCGTTTGACTTCAACCCGGTACATCAACATTGACTCTAGACAAGACCTGCTTCGTATCCTAACTTTCTATCGATTATGATTATAACGGCGTAGACAGTCGTGAAATAGCTGTTCTATAGTAGCGAGCGAGCATCTTATCCTTAACATCCTGGCCCTTGCTGCAACCTGCCAACAATCTGACTTGGGCCCTTTTCATGTACCTCAGGCTTCGACTGGCAGATCAAAGCCGAGATAAAGTGAAGATTCAAGATGCGCCTTGTATACCAGGCAGTAACTCTCTGTCGACAATAATGATTGCATTTGACTCGAGGAAGACGGCCTGGACGAGGGTAGAGGCTCTTCCTCTCGATACATCAGTATCGGCTTGTGAAATTTCACCTATTCCTTCAAGGCAACATGGTTATAGCTTGAGTCTAGTAGAGCATATCCGGAAAGTCTTCGGTTTGAATTTCGCCAACTTGAATCACCACCGTTTTCATCCTGCCTTGGCGTGTTCCCAAAGGGTCACGATATCTCATTAACGCTCGAGTTGTCACCGGGCGAGGAAAGTGCAAGTCTGACTTATGTCTGACCATGGATTTCCAAGGATGTGTTCACACGGCGGATAGGTGAGCGGCTTCAGTCTATATTTTACGTGCTGCTCACAGTGTACCAACCCCGAGCAGGTTAATGAGCTCAAAGATAAGGCGATTGGAATGTATCTTATCGCAAAACAGACCGGAGCTGTAAGCGCACATTTTTCAGCGCCCAAGTGGTCCCTCTGACCTTACCTGCAGGTCATATTGGCGAAGCGGAGACAACCTGAGTACAAACACTACTCCGCCGTCTTGAACGACTGGACTTTGCAAGGACCTGTTGTCATCACCTCAGCTTAGTGGACATCGAGGGAGTCGCTGTAAAGGACCCTGACGCTGTTATCACCGTATCAACCGTCCTCGAGCAGGGATTACCCACCGAAGAGGTTCTCGGCATCACTCAAAAAGCTCGGTCTAAAGACTGGGCAACCACAGTGCGAGGGTGCTGATACCCCCAACAATTTCGACCGCATCTTCAAGGACAACGGCGCATATGCCACTCAAATCGAAATCAGCGCGATAGAACCCGCCGGTACAATATTCTCCAACCAGATCATTGACATTACCTGAGGTATATTTTCACAGTATCGATACTGAGTTTGGTTTCCATGATAACACCGAATTCCGTCGTAACAGCGTTTTTGATCCTTGAGACGTCTCGCGAGAGGACCTTACGAAGTTGAATCTTTGTGATCTGATCAAGCTCGACGAATCATTGAGTGCTTGGTCAATAGTGATGTCCATCGTGACATTCTTTCTATTCCCGGTAGCAACCTCACCAACTTGCTTGGCGACGGAGAGTGCGTCGAACGTCCTAAATTCCCTTTGTGGTGTTGATTGACGATGCCCTCTAAAGCAGTGGTATTCGACGTACTCTCGACGATAGAATCGACGCCGCATGCTCGTTCTTACAACAACGCGTAAACAGCCATAATTCCCTCCTAAGGATACTTCTCGTATCGGGTTTGCTGGCCCAACGCATCGTACTGCCCCTGGAGTATACGAAGTTATGGCCCATGTTCCACCAATCAATATCTCAAGGACCCTTTGTTCAATCTCACCTTTTCTGCTACACAAAGGCACGCTCTGCGTTATCAAAGCTGGTTGGGAAAGTCGTCATCATTGGTTGGTTTTGAGGTCAAGGTGGCATCAGATGTGACCACGATGTTCATCGCTGGTCGCAGGGCTGAGAGTTCTGCTAGAGGCATCTCCTCGTCTGAATGACCCTCGCCTCCTCACCCATGATGGCGTTAAATGCTCTTAGTCGACCTTGTCCTTTCGGTTCAGAATCAAAACATACAAAAACATGTATGGCTTCGACATCAACACCTTTTTCCAAAGTAAACTCAGCGTCGTCCACCAAGACCTCATCGCTCTCGTGCAGACGGTTTTTCACTGCGTCTCGAAAGCCTACCGTCCATTATTTTTGGTTTAAAGGGTATGTTGTGCACCGAATATATCTCACCTCTGTCTAAACGAAAGTCAATTTTCTCGTAGGATGCCAGCATACAGCCCCCTCCGACATTACAGAAGACACCTAACGACGTGGTATTCATAAAGATCAACTTCTTCGAACGACTGTCGCGGCTATTCTGCCACCAAAACACTGCCACCCAAGGAGGTTAGCCAGAGGTGTCCGATCTACATACTGAGCTGCCAACGCTATCTAGGAAGGGCGATACGTGAAGAGCAGACTCTGGCTTACTCCTCAATCGATGCGAACTCTAGCAAGTACCTAGATTCGTCAACGTGTAATGGGGCATGCGTTTCGAGGTCTGCGGATGAGAAGGATAAATATATCAGCTAGGCATACTCGTGTTGTTGCGTTCAGTTGAGATCGTTGACCAGGAAACGTTCGTGTAGGGGGTTTTATTCTATGCGAGGACCATGGGCTACACCAGGTTAAAAGGAAATAGATATGCGACAATGATGCGCGCCCACAGCATCAGTCACTTAGATTCCTATCCGATGGTCTCTGTAATGAATGTTGTTTCATGAGACATCTCTTCCACGACCAGGTCGTTATGCGTTAAGTTGAATATTGGCACCGCTCGTTAATCACTATTTCTGCTGGATCTGGAAATAAACATCGCCAATTAGGCGACGCGAGTATTCGCTAGTTACTGCTTGCCAAATCCTCTGTTTGAATCTCATGTCAAGGCGAGAAAAGGGACGGCAAAGTTTCCATCCCGATGCGTTGAGTCGTCGCGAATTCTTCAGAGATAAAATTTTTATCCATTTTGTTCGTCCATTTTTGATATGCAATGTTCGAAAGGAGATATAATGTGACGAGTGGCAATGCAGATGATGTGAATATGAAGTGCGAGATTCTCGTGCGTGCACCACCGTCACCGATGGCGAATTGAGAAACCCTTGAGAAAACACGAGGCTGAAAGCTGCGATCTTTGAAAGGCAAAGCCAAGATGTTAACCACCACCACGCATCCGCGTGTCAATACTGCGCGCCACCAACTGGGTTTCAAGTTAGCATGAACGAGGCATCAAACAGATGCATGTAGCGTGCCGCTGCCCAGTACATTATAAACGTGCGCTATATCCTAATCTCAGCTTCGATGTTATACACAACACAATTTCATTTGGATCCATGTTCGTTCCAAAGAATAGTATATGTCACGGCTGTCCACTGTGACTGCATTCTTAATGTGGTAGTGGAAAATTTATCTCGGAGATCTCCATGAGCGCCTATGAACATGATCTGGCTACCCAAGCGAGGCCTCTAATCATGTCGGCAAAGCGGTGTACGCCACAATACCAATGCACTTCATTTCATCTCCGGAACTCTCGCAAAGGAAACTACTGTGATGCAAACGACCTACCAGCTTTCGCTCTCTAGCTGCGAGCATTTGCATGCCTATTCCATGTCGTCATTGCAGTATACTCTCGCCTTAGGACTGCAATTAAGACAATCGGAACAGCCATTTACACATGCATGCTCTACTTCACATTAAGCATGGTTTCATCCAGGATTTAAATACTATTTCTGGCAATTCGTACCACTCGAATTTCTTTCATTGACGCAAGCCGGAGACTTTGACACAGCCCGGGCTTCTACAGCAAGACCTGATGATCCATTCAACTGACATAAAACGGAGATCACTTCGGGATGGCACATTGCTTCCAGCACATCCGCCATGTCAGAGGACACGCCCCTTTAGTCCCGTTCATAAATCGACGGCATTGATATTCTCCCGGCGTATTCTAAATTCGAAGCGCCCAAATCTACTTAGCAGTTACAGCATTTGACGTTGGTATAAAACTAGCCTACTTCTCGTCAGATAGTACTACATATCATGCCAGCTGCAATTCCATCGACTCCAAGTCAGGTAAGTAAAGGTTAATCCTGACACGACTTATCAGATATTCATTTAATATAGGATGACAATACACCTTGGAGGTGCGGAGGACCGTTCACGACTACCCTCGAAGGAGCTCCAAATGAGGATCCATGGAATACCGTGCTGCGAGAACCGATGGAGAGGGATGTCAGTCGTTGTGACGCATGGAAAGACGAAATTAGAAACCTTCTAACATTCGTGAGTGACTCCCATACACCTTAGTGCCTCGGTACATTGCTGAACTCGATAATAGGCCGGTCTCTTCTCGGCAGTTGTGACACCGTTTGCTGTTGAATCTTACAAGACTCTTCAACCGAAACTAGCCCAAACCAATCCCGATCATTTCTCGCCAACAGCATCAGATGTGCGCGTCAATGTACTTTGGTTCCTGAGTCTTGTCTTCAGTCTCGCCACCGCCATGATCAGTATCGTTTCGCTGCAATGGCTCAGAGAACATCAACGTCCACGAGTGGGTCTCGATCCCCGGGTCGCCATTGCACTCCATCACATGCGTGCCGAGGCTCTGGAAGAATGGTACCTCCCCCAGATTTTCTATTTCTTACCATTTCTCCTCCAATGCGCTCTCGTCCTTTTCCTCTTCGGCCTCGTCGACTTTCTCTGGAGTCTCAATCATATGGTGGCTATCCCTGTGACAGTCGCGATAGGTCTCATAGCCTTATTCATTGTGGCTACTTCAATACTCCCTACGGTGCAGAACCTACTGCTCTTCCTTCCTCGCTGGACACCTACTACCACTACCAAAAAACCACGTGCCCCCTGCCCATACAAATCGCCGTCGTCGTGGATGTTCCACCTCCTCATCGCGCCAATAGTGCGTTTCTTCATGTGCTTCACAGGAGCACAGCTTGACCAGTGTGGCGAGATGAACCATCAAGACCTGTTCTCCCCCGCAAGCCGTAAAAACTGGACCGATACATTTCCCAGGGCCAGCGGATTCATATTTCGAAAGAAGTCGGGCGACACTTGGTTCGAACATGAAGTGGGCTGGTTATTCCAGAGGGACTGCGACGAAATGGCAACGATTCAAGACATCACCAAGTGCAGGCCGAGCAAACGCCCTGTTCCAGTGTACGATATTATCATGGCGCTCCAGAAATCGAAAGAAAGCACCCCGATATACCATCAACGGCTTATCCCGTCTGACTTTTGCGTGGAACAAATCCTCCATCCCGACATCATCGACTGTGGACCAGACATCCAATATCCAGCCCTTCTTCGGGGCCTTGTTCACCCCCAAATCTCTTATGGTCTTCCAGACGGGATCAAGGACCCCGCCAACAAGGCTCTCAATGATCCCGCCAACAAGGCTCTCAATGATTCCGCCAACAAGGCTCTCAAGGATCGCGCCAACAAGGCTCTCATCGACCACACCATGTTTCATTTACTCAATCGGAACGACCAATCCGACAACATGCCCAAGGTTTTGAAACGGCGTTTAGTCGAGATTTGCATTCGCCTTACGGACTACTTACACGGCGACTCGGAAGCTCGTCATTTTGAGCCCGCGAAGACACCAGTCGCTACCAATCTTCCCATTCAGTGGGTTGCTCGACAACTAAAAAATGAGACTTTCGATGACTTGGAAGGTCAGTGTCAGTAACTATCTCATCGTCTTGTCATTGGAACTTATGCAACTTCTGGTAGACATTCAGCATCAAACCCTAGAGATCCTGGTGCGCTTCTTTGAGAATTCTGCCCGAGACGGAGTCGTCGAAGAAGCAGATTTAGGCAAAGCTCTGCACCTCAGCTCTTATCTACCCCGCTTTTTATCCGCCGCCGCTACAATTGTCAGCAAAGATCCCACCGACTCAATACTCGAAAAGCTCGATTTAATCGTGGAGTCGCTGACATGTACACTTGAAGACTACCTCAAAGAACCTCCGTCCTCCAAGTCGAATTACTCTGACTATTTCTTCTATACGGCATTCATATTCGCAAACTCTCTATCGCGTGTTAAGGCTCAATATCCCGAGAGTTTGCGGGCATTGTTGAAGATAATTCCAGTTTACTACAAGCAGGTCAAAGTTAATCACGATTTTGAACAGCATCTGGGCGTCAATCATGCTCACTGCAATTGGGACGACTTCTACGAGCTCATCAAGCGACGTGGTATCATTCCCCCTAAATCTCAACTCACTCGTGGATCTAGCATGGTTTTCTCCGAGCTTGGGACTAACACGAACTCGGATGTACCCTCCCAAGACGCTGTTATCGATATAGTTACTGATGAAGCACAAGAAAGTGGCGTCTAAACCAAGATTAGCACGTACTCTAATTTATTAGTCTAGACAATAACCCTTTATATGCATGTGTATATTGAATCTATAATCTTGCGTATGAGCTACCTTCGATTTGAAGAATAATGTAATACTGCGGCGAGCTCTCAAGGTCGACTGAGGTTTCGCCGAGCCAATAGCTTGAGGGCGAAGGATTTTATAGCGCTTAGAGTAGTTAGGTAGGATTTGATAAAGAAAAAAGATAAATGAATAGCTTGAAGCTTCACGCTGTCTGAGAATTTAGTTGCAAGAAATATACAGAGGAAGCATTGAAGGGAAACTGGCGACTTGAACGATCACCAAAAAAGGGTCACAACGGCTCTGCATGCTGAATGAAGCTGGCAGTGTTATCTCCTTCAATATTGCGATCGAGGAGATAATATAGTAAGCTTATAGCAACAGGTAATTATATCGCAAATAGAGAGGAGAGGAGATAGTCATAAAGACGTGCAGGTGGGACGATTTAGGCGGAGAGAAAAAGGAAGCGGATGGGAATGGAAGATATAGCGGGGAAGAGGAGGAGCAAGGAGAGACAGGGCAGAGATTTAGAAGTGCGCCGAGCAGAGGAACGAGGGACGGAGGAAGTGGAGTAGAGGCGAAGGGCAGACGATTTCGCGAACCTGGTGCATACCCCAACGCAACGACCTGAGGTGAGAAGAAGCAAGATTATGTTTTTCCATAAATTGAACATAGACGGGTCATGGTATACATTACCAGTATGACAGTAGGATCATCAGCTGCTTAGGCAATTGATTTGATGGCGAAGCTTTTGTTGACCCTGGTACGAGTGATCAGGTATTCATTTCATGTAGGATTGTAATACACCCTTGGAGGTGTGGCGGACCGTTCACAACTACCCTCGATGGAGGTATGTCGAATGGGTAGACGTTTGTTGTGCCAGGCACGCAACACTGTCCAAGGTGCGCTGCTAATCGTGTCATTGAGAATCTAGTCAGCATTTATGCGTATCTATTGTCGATGACAGAATGTCTTCGTTTGTTACTATTCTCACAGCCATACATTTCTGGATTGTTGAACTAGAAGCTTGAAGCGTAAACCTCAATTGAGGCATGGTTGCAGATGGTCATGAGGCGCCTTGTAGAAGATGGTCAGCCTGAGAGTGGGCTAATATTTGTGCTTGAGTTTATGGAGAGTCGCATTCCGAAACGATAGATGAGGGACGTGCATGTAAGTGTAGGCGATGCGGTGACTTTTTTAAAAGATGGAGTTGAGGTTGATGAGATAGCACGAGAAGACGGATTCCGGGGTGGTGTGCGTAATACCTAGAAGGTTTGGTCGTCACGCGTCAATAACTGGACGAGATAGAACAGGATCGAGATGTGGGACGTATAATGTCGCTCTGGATACGGGACCTGGCCACCGCCTACCAGGTTGAGTCGAAGCCACCGTGTCATATTTTGGTTCACTGACGTGTTTCTGCAACAGGCCTGAGCGTGTCAGCAAGAGGAAACCAGAATTCGGATATATGCTTGCGTAGCGATAGGCCATCTACGGTACCTCTCATCCTAGCTTTATCCCCTGTAGCCCACTCGCCACCGATTCTCCAGAACGTTTGGCGAGAGTGACGTATATGTGCACCCATGTGCACGCAATCTATTGAAGGAGATATTTTGAGGTGGAATGTGTTATAGCGTCTTCCAGATATACAGACAGCCAGTGGAGTCGTTGACCAGCGGCAAGACATGGTTGTCGGAGGCTCAGGTTGGCAGCGCAAGCCTTACACTTGTTCGGTTGGCACATGACTTCGGAAATTAACTACGTCATCGCCGGGAGGCGTTCCGAGCCTCCCGATCATCACACGGCGGACATCCAACTGTCAAGTCGGGCCGCTACCTGTCATGTCAAGTGACTTGTCAAGTCGGAGGTTATAAGTGACGATATGTCACACCGAGGCCATAATTTCGATTTTCAAGCCATTCACCATCTTAAAAAAATAGGCAGAAGTTCTAAAGACAGTTAATATATTACTCAGAATGTATTCACACCATCTCTTGTCTTCTCATCTTTATCTAGCGAGAAGATCGAGCCACGCACCATCTGGGCGTTTAGCACACGGTTTTTGATACCTCATCAAGCAAGCCGGAAGAAGCGACAGAATCATAGAGCTATTATAGTTAATTATGGACTAGAAAAGACTGATGGTGAGATATTAGCATTGGGAACGCCTCGTTTGTCCTCTAGAAAAGCAAAAGAAAATATGTGTGACGGTAATAAATGTGACCGGCAAGCACTTGACACATAACTTGCCAGTAACGTCTGTATTACTTGACATGACGGCTCGCGAGCCGACTTGACAGTTGGATGTCCGCCGTGAGAGCAGGGCCCATCAACCGGTCCGGTGGTGTCGGGCAAGAGTCGGAGTGGCAGTATTTAGTGGCATCCCTTTTTCCTTCCACACCACCACCCGTCGGCAACAGATTGTTCTATGTATATGTTATTCGAGGTACTCCCTCCGGGTCTGTCTTGACTTGATAACTATTCGTCGACACCGCACTCGCACGACTGACCCGGGAATGCAATCGCCTGAAGAATATATCCTCCTTCCTCCCGAAAACTTGCGATTGGCAACTCTGGAGCTGAATGTCCGTGGGCCAGTTTCAAATCTCGTCTTCAGAAAGGGTCGGCAGGATACATCTGAAAAGCAAAGCACAAGTCTTGAAGCACAGTTCCCTGCTTCCGAGCGTGCCGTGAAGCGAAGACGCGTCAATCGCGTCTCGCCTCCGCCATGTGGCACTGTATCTCCTGCCGACTTCACTGGAGTGCTGAACTCTGCCTCAACTACGGATCAGACTACGCGTACAGTGGTCTTAGACTCTACCTTGACATCCTCGCCTCTACTTTTAACGAACGACGCTACCCAGAAGCCAGACAATTCCATCGATCCGCATGTTTCTATCCAACGCGGTGGAGACACAATTATGGAACTATTTGCCAACGAACGTGAACGGCTCGAAAACGTTTATCGTATCCAGCTGCATCATCTGGGTAACGACATAAGGAGTCTTCAGTTAAAGCTCGAGACGGAGAGGGCGGAGCGAGAAGCAGAACGGCAGGCGTGGTGTATGGAGAAGAAAGAACTCGAGGATGCGAGGATGTACGCTGAGGGGGAAACGAAGGAGGTGGAGATGATGTTGGAAGCCGTTCAGGATGAGAAGAACGTTGACGAAAAAGAGTGGGATGCCGAACGGAGTGGATTGAAGAAGCGGATTTTGGATATAGGGCTTGCACAAGAGGCCGACGAGGCAAAGTTCATACAGGAGAAGGTCGCCTTGAAGGCCCAAGGCACGGACCTCCAGCGGCTCTTGGACGAGGTACTACAAAGAACCGCTGGTACGACGGAAGAGGAGAAGGCGGAGTGGCTTGCCCTCAAGAAGCATGCGGTCGATGAAGCTCTTGCGGAAGAAAGAAAGCGGGTGGCGAGTGAGGAGAAGGAAAAGCTGCGGCAGTTCAAAGCTGCACAAGATAAGCTACGTTCAGAGATCAAGAACCTCAAGACGTCCCTTGAAACATCCGAGAAAACACAAGACCTCGAACGCTGTCTTTTGGAAGCTGAGATAAAGTTCGTCGGGCTTGCCACTACTGGTGCTAATGGAGCGCATGTGCAGGATCACAAGCCCGATTGTTGTCCGTCCATCTTGGAAGTGGCCGCGATGAGGAAGAGGATCCAAGCCCTCGAGGTGGAGCGGACGACGGCAACAGCAGCAGCGACCAGTTGGGCAGCGGAGAGGATGACGCTGGTACAGATGCTGGAGGGTCTTCAGCGGAAGTCTTGCCAGCAGCTAGAGACAACTACCAACAAAGCCAATCGTGATTCGTCGAACGTGGAGAATCCAGGCTCGAGGGCCTGCACTAGTACTAGTGATGGTGAACGACCCACCGTCGCTGACCTGGAATCAAGACTCGCACACGAACAGGCCAAGCAAGCAATATTAGAAGATCAAGCGCTTCAGCTCCTTGTCTTAATCAAAACTATAGACTCAGCCGCTCAACAACAGATCCTCAGCCTCGAAGTTAACCTGCAGAGGTTGAGGAAGACGCACCAAAACACCCTCATTTCAGTTTTCAAGATGTTCAAAGCCCAACTCGCTTCGGACGAGACGAAGTTTGAAGACGAGAAGATGCGACTCACCGCGTCTGAACACGCAAAGTATGCTGGAGAGAAGACTGCTATGGAGGCCGAACACCAGCTGGCTGTGAAGAGGTTGCAGAAATTGCTCGAGGACGAGAAGGCGACGGCTAAGAATCTGTTGGATTGTGCGCGGAAGACGGAGCTTGGGTTGAGGAAGAAGATCGCAGAGACCACGCAGGCTTTTGTGGAGGCTGAACACCAGGCGGCTATTGAGAGGCTGCAGAAATTGCTCGAGGACGAGAAGGCGACGGCTAAGAGTTTGTTGGATTCTGCGTGCAAGACGGAGCTTGGGTTGAGGAAGAGGATTGCGGAGATCACGCAAGCCAATACCGACTGAGAATGCGTCCATGGATTCATATGGCTTCGTATAAGACTAACATCACCATGCTATATCTCAAGTAAAGCTTTGTATATTATGACTACTTATCATCATAAATAAGCCCAATAATAATATCGTTTCAGTGAGTAGGAACCAGGCGACGAATCATACGAAAACAATTGACTATGACTATAGATTCAACGATCAGACCAGTCATCGCCGTATAAGTTGTGGGCGAGCGTAGTATCTGGGAAGGAGAGTCGGGCTTGGGAATGGGAAAGGGAATGGGGAGTCGGTCACGATATCGATATACCGATCCGCATCTTGAACACAGTTCGAAGTCCTCAGCGACAAGGATTCTAAAGATTCAGTGTCGAAGTCGGTGTCGGTGTCGATGAACACGCGTACGCGGCGGTGTGCATCGTGCACTCTGGAGTCTGACTCCGAGTTTGGGCAATTCTGCAATGCCCGTGACGCTACTACACGTGATCCGTGACCTGTCGCGTTTATGGTTTTGGACGAGAGGTGGCGTTGGTGATGGCAGGTGTGGGCGCGTCGGACGGGAGGATCTCTGACCGAGCAGATAGGGGGATTTGTGAATGGCTCCGAGGCAATGGAGGAAAGCGCGTCTGAGGAGAAGGTCCAAGATGTCAAACTATGTGTGACGAAAAACTCTGGTTTGGCTATGGTCAGACAGTGGATGCAATAGTGGTGCAAATCCATGGGTGTTGCTGCATCTCGTTGTAGCCTGATCCACAACACCCCAAAAGCGCATTTCGACTCGTCTTGAAAAATGGAGTGGCTGCAAATGGCCTTCTTTACTGCGTCTAGCGTTGGTGGCTTCTCTGCGACCTCGTCATTTTAAAAACCCTCCATGTCGAACAAGTCTTCCTGACGCGATGAAGGTTGGAGTTGCGTTAGGTTGCACTCAAATTAGTGCAAGACCGTCCGCTTTCGTTATTAGGCCCAGAGAAAGAGGAAGGGACAACAGCAGAGGAACATCCGCTCAGGATGGGAGTTTACGGGGATGTGGAAGCTCCGACGGGGGGGCTAAGGTTTTAACGAGGAAGAGAGAGGAGTGTTCACGTCTTAGATCTCGACCTTCGATGACCATATTGTGAAAACGCGAGGTTGGTACTAAATGAAATACCGATAATGAGTTGAGGCAGAGTGAATATAAGGAAAGACCTACCCATAACACCTGCTGTTGCTTGACGACACCTTCCTGAGGAGAAAATTTTCGCCTTTGAGTTCATGATTTGCGTTATAGTTCGATCCGATTGCAGGTGAGATTGAGGACAGAGTTGGTGTCGATGATTGCCAGTAGATTGGGCCCGCAGATATCTTCGTGTTGAGTTGACGGAAGGAGGGCTAGGGAAGAAACTTGGAAGGAAGATTGACGAGAGACGACAATGACCGAGAAAACCGTATGGTGACGAGAAAAGACTAGGCTGAGGGTCGGATGGGAGTGTCTGTGTATGAGATGGTGTGGACACGTAGGGTGCAGGGAGACGAGGGAGAGGTCGATTTGGAAGGAGTGGAGGGTAGGGCAGACGCATTCGCCACGTCCAAACGGTTGGAAGAGCATTACTCGAAGAGAAATTGACATGGCTGCGTTCATGGGGACGCCCAGAGACCAAGTCGGCGGCGGAAAGGCCAGCTTGGCCAATGGCGTTACACGTCTTGGACCTTAAATTGCGCGCTGCTAAACTCAGATTGACTGGCTATGATTTAAGGACGACAATGCAAAGGTCGTACTAGACAAGAAATCATACAAATCCATAAGAGCTTGAGTAGAGTGAAGTTAAGGCAAGACGCACCTATATGCACATGACCGGGCAGATTACGCTGTCATGTCCAAGAAGTCGCGGAGTGCTTGTAAGACGCTGCAACCTGAGACTTGCATGGTCAGGCTGAGCGAGCTGGACACCAACATCGAGTCGAGAATACCAGAGAGCTAGCCGTAGTATGGATACCCAGTACTCGTGTCCTAGTACTAGTCTTCAGTGGTGAATTGGAGCGCCGATCGTGGCCCGGTGGATTCAGAGTGGTCAGGTTGACATTCGGAAGATCGCAGAGAACAAAGATGATCATCTGCAAGTTATCTCACAACATGGTTGATCATGAGGGTAAGGTGAATATGCCGGGAACGCAGTGGGTGGTCTCGGTGAGTGTTGATGTTGGAACTCGAGTATTGGTTGGAGGCCTTGAACTTGCGTTTGAACGAGAATCGTCCAGGAAGGCACGTCGAGGGCACTGGGCAGTGCAGCTCGAAGGTTGACTTGGGAGAAAAGGATCGCATGTGTGGCAGGGGTTTGAGCGCACGAATACGAGGTGGCATTCTTTATGACGGGTACAGACGCGCGAGTGAAGGACATACGGGGAGGATGTGGGGACGAGGAAATGAAGAAAAGGGCGTGGGCGTCTGAGGCAAAGACGGATGTTGCGCCTGGGGGAAGCGAGATGACAAGATAATGGGAGCGGGATCTCGTACAATTCTCGTACAATTCTCGTTGACAGGATGAATGACAAAAGTTACAACATGAGGCCTTGATTAGTACTGTTCAGAATTGAGTTCTGATTTTCAGCTGCAGCTGCAGCTCGCAGGTGTGACATTAGTAAGCTGCCTTCCGCATTCGGTGTTGGCCCATCCTCAACGGCACCATTGTATCCTACGCGATCTACCTTTTCGCGAGTCTGGAGCCTAAACAAATGGTGATACGTGGTCGTGAACGTCGGCGGTCATTGGAGGAAGCAGAAAAGGAAGGCGCCGTTAACGGAGACGCCAGAAAAGCGCAATAGAGTATTTACTTAAAACCCCAATACTTACCACTGAATTCACACTTAATGAACTTCGCTAGTCTGCCAAGTATTTGGATACAAAGATGAATTTGGTATCGATACATGCTGGTCTTTTTGGAATACATGATGTGTACTTACGGGCCACCTGGTACAGCGAGCACCTTCGCCACTGCTTGTTCCGCCATGGCCATAATGGCACCATGAGGGTTGCCCATGGGCATTGATGGAATCTATAGATCGGAAGGATGAGTTAACTTCAATCAGTGGCTGATACAAACATACGATTGATGCCTGTAGGGCCAAATCGTCAGCGAAGGTGTAAGTGCCAATAAAGGACAACTCACGTCGATGACATAGAGGTTCTCCGTGCCAATAACTTTGGTATTTTGATCGACGACATTGTTGATAGAGCATGAGCCCACCCAGTGGTTGGAGTTCATGGAGCCCTGAACAGCGGTCGTCAGTTTCAGAAGCTCCATCATAAGTGCATAGAACTCACTCTATTATAGTTGTTGACTGGAACATGGGAAGATCAATGGTCGCGGCTAGAAAGAATCCTGATTTAACGCACCATAGTCGACAATTGTGGTGGTATTATCCGGCGTGATCAACGTAAGGTCAGGAACTGATTGTCCTTCAGTTAGAGAAGCGTCAGATACTATACAAACTGTACACACCATTCTTGATGCTTCCAACAATGTCGTTAATGCCTTGAATCATTACCGCCTTGTCGATAGGGTCGGTGAACCAAGGCTCGACGAC
>Ga0247741_1000561_pt1 | contig 21037 bp, 15 predicted proteins | sample UWRJL213509R2_FD_180945 | JGI IMG/M metagenome (GOLD analysis project Ga0247741, IMG submission 180945) | Plant litter microbial communities from Arlington Agricultural Research Station in Wisconsin, United States - UWRJ-L213-509R-2 | ecosystem: Environmental > Terrestrial > Plant litter >... | reverse complement strand
CAATTAATTGTTGGCGCGTCCCCTGAAAGCGATACCCAAATTTTGCGCCTGGCGGATGATCTTTATAAAACCCAAAAATTAAAACGCGTTTATTACTCAGGCTATGTGCCCATTCAAACCGATAACCGCGTTCCGCTTTTGTCGGCGCCGCCGTTGCTGCGCGAGAATCGAATTTATCAAGCGGATTGGCTGCTGCGCTTTTATAAGTTTTCAGTAGATGAAATTCTAGATGCAAAAAATCCCAATCTGGAGTTGGATATAGACCCGAAATTAAGTTACGCGCTGCGCAACCCCGAAAAATTTCCGGTAGATATTAATCGCGCTGATTATGAAATGATTTTGCGCGTGCCCGGTATTGGCGTTAAGTCTGCAAAGAAAATTGTTAGCTCCAGAATTCACCAATGGTTGCATTCAGATCACCTGCAAAAAATCGGCGTGGTATTAAAGCGCGCGCGTTATTTTATTAGCTGCCCGGGGTTAGATATGCCGCGTAAGGATTATCAAATGTCCGATATCAAACGCATTATTTTATCGGGCGAAGCGCTGCAAGCACCGCCACAACTTAGTTTATTTGGTTAATGGCAACCTACATTTATGACGGAAGTTTTGAGGGATTATTAAGCTGCGTTTTCGAAGCCTTTCGAAGCAAAGCTGTTCCAGAAACTATTGTGGAAGAACAGCATCACCAATTTACTTTATTAGAAAATGTTCAACATATTCCTGCCGATGAAGGTTTGGCGGCACGGGTGTTAACCGGTATTGATGCGCGGACAGAAGATAGAGCCTCGACGATTGTCTACCAATTATTTCTATCAGAATTGCCCAAGGTTGAAATGCTTATTTTCAATTTTATTGCAGCCGTGATTCAGCGAAATCATGTTTCGATTTTAGAAAATTTTGCCAATGAGTTTATTTTAAAAGCTTCGCAAATTGAACGAATGATGCACCGTGAAATTCACCGCATGCATGCGTTTGTGCGTTTCCAAAAAGCCAAAGAGGGAATTTTCTACGCGGCGATTGAGCCGGATTTTAATGTGCTGCCCTTAATCGGCGAGCATTTTGAGCGGCGCTACGCCGATCAGCGTTGGGTGATATTTGATACGAAACGCCATTACGGAATTTATTACGATTTAACTGAAGTGCAATTTGTGACGTTGGATAATCCAGTTTTTAATCTTAATAGCGGCGATTTAAAACCGGAAATCGTAGACGATGCAGAAAAAATCTATCAGGCATTGTGGGAAAATTATTTTCATTCGGTAAATATCAAAGAACGAAAAAATACCAAATTACATATTCGTCATGTTCCGAAACGTTACTGGAAATATTTAATTGAAAAACGACGCCGTTAAGAAATAACGGCGTTTACGATTAGGCGTCGTTCAACTCAGCCAATAAACTGATGAGCTTTTCCGTATCCACCGGTTTTACAAAATGGTGATTGAACCCGGCGTTTGCTGCGCTTTTGCGATCTTGATCATTGCCGTAACCGGTAATCGCAATCAGTGTTGCATTATTGGTTGCTGGATGAGAACGCAGACGTTGGGCAAGTTCAATACCGTCCATATCTGGCAAACCAATATCCAATAAAAATACGTCGGGAGTTTCTACGTAGGCGCGTTCAAGTGCGCGCCTGGAACTGTTCTCGACGACAACGTCGTGGCCCGCAATTTCCAGCAGCATCGCCAACATATCGGCGGCATCTTCATTGTCGTCCACCACCATAAGTCGTAGGCGTTTTAACGCCGGGAAAATACTTTGAATATTAGATTCGCCCTGCGCCAGCGAGAGTGATTTCACCAGCGGAAGCGTGACTATAAATTCACTGCCTTTACCGATTCCGTCGCTGTGTGCGGTTACTGTACCGTGATGCAAAGTCACTAAACTTTTTACCAGCGCCAGCCCAATTCCGAGCCCGCCCACGGAGCGATCCGACGTTCGCTCGGCTTGTGCAAATAGGTCGAACACGCGGCCAACCATATCGGCGGCCATGCCAACACCATTGTCTTTTACACTAAGTTTTAGTTCCTGATCGTCGATATCCGCCGTCAAAATAATATGACCACCTTCCGGCGTATATTTGGTCGAGTTGGTAAGCAAGTTAGTGATAACTTGAATAAGTCGCTTTTGATCACCCTTCACGTAACAAGGTACAGCGGGAAGTTGCACAGAAAGTTTGTGGACGCGCGCATCAATCAGTGGACGCACCTGCTCAATGGCATTGTTGATAATGATGCTTGCATCCAGCGTGTTGCTTTCAAGTGAAATAAGCCCACGGGTTACGCGCGATACGTCCATCAAATCGTCGATCAAACCCGTCATGTGTTTTACTTGGCGGGAAATAATTTCGCTGGTGTGTTTTACCCGCTCTTCGCTCAAATGAGTGAGTCGTAAAAGATCGGCGGCAGCGCTCACGGGCGCTAAAGGGTTGCGTAATTCATGAGCGAGCATGGCGAGGAATTCGTCTTTGCGCGTGTCAGCTTCTTTAAGTTTGTTTTCGTAATCTTTGCGTTTATTGATGTCGCGAAAGAAAAACGCCAAGCCACCATCCAGTGCCGGATAGGCCCTAATTTCCAGCCAGCCTTTGGCGCCGTCGCGATAATCGTACGCCTGTTCAACAGTGGTGGAATTGCCGGTTACTTTTACTTGCTCGTACACCGAAAGCCATTCGGTTTTTGCCAGAGGCGAAAAAATATCCCAATAGCTGCGGCCAATAGTTTCATCGGGATTCATACCTGCGATGCGATGACCAGCGGCGTTCATCTGCACGATATTCCAGTTGCGATCTACCACCGCAAAACCTTCGGTCATAGTATTAAAAACGTAACTGCTTTGATTACGGATAACATCCAATTCGGCTTGTGCTTGAGAATTTTCAAGCGCCGCCCAGGTGCGCTCAGTCATCTCTCTGGCGGTTTGAATATAGGTTTCTGACCAATGATGCGGAGCCGTTTTGTGGACGCCAAGAACCGCCACTAATTGGCCGTTTTTATGTAGGGGAATTGCAAGATGAGAGCGTATTTCAAACTTTGCGTAAGCCGCTTTATGGGCTGTCATGCGTGCATCTGTGAGGACATCATCTGCAACGAAAAATTGACCGTTGCGCAAGGCTTGCGCCATTTCCGGGCCAAAGTCGTCTAACTGGCCCAGTTCATGTGACATGCTGGGACTACTTTCAAGAACCCATTCTTTGCGGATCATGAATTTGCTCTCTTCAACGATTTCAGCAAATACCACCCGTGATGCATCTATATATCCGCCCAGTAACTGGCTGGCGGCATAAACGATGTCAGATGGATTCGACAAAGGCCTAAGAAGATCAGCCATCTCAAGTAAAAAGGCCTGACTGCGTTGGGCTTGATGTTGCGCACTAACATCATTACCTTCAACAAAAATGCCGGTGGTGATGCCATTGGTGTTGATAATGGGTTGATACACAAAGTCGATAAATACTTCTTCAAGCTCCGCCCCTGGCGTGCGCTGGAGTTTTGCGCCGCGGCCTTTTGACACATGCGGTTTGCCGGTGGCAAATACCTCATCCAGCAGTTCGAAAAAGCCTTGACCCTTAAGTTCGGGCAGGGCATCGCGCACTGTTTTGCCAACTAAATCGCGGAAGCCAATCAACCGCACGTAGGCATCATTCGCAATTTCAAAGCGATGTTCCGGGCCGCTCAAAATGGTCACAAAGCTGGGGGATTGCTGAAATAAAGATCGTAAGCGCTCCGTTTCTTCGGTTTGATGTTTTAGCAACGCGCGTTGGGCATGAATGCGATAGTTATCGACGCGGGCGCGTTCAATCGCAACCCAAAGACGCTCGGCAACTTCCTTGATTAGATTTGCCTCTTGAGTTTTCCATTCGGTAGGCTGCTTGCTGTGAATACTAAGTGTTGCAATAAATTGTCTATCTTTGATGATCGGCACCACGAGAATGGAGCGCGTATCAAAACTTTTATAAGCTTCCTGATGATCCGCCGTACGTGAATCTTGCGCGAGATCGGCGATTGACACAGCTTTGCCGTTTTGCAAATCACTAACGAGATTTTTGCCAAAATTACTCAAGGTTCCATGCATGCCTTGCGCGTTAAATACGTCGGCTTGATTCCATGCGTATTCAATACTGAAGGTGTCGTTGGGCACGTCTATGTGCGCAAACATAATGCGCGTGAGGCGCAGCTCATCGCTCAGCATTTGAAAGGCTACGGCGGCGATTTGCTCGGGCTCGGTTAGGTTGCTCAGTTCGTCCAGCAGTTCCAGTTGGAAGTGTTGCTGATGTTGAATCTGTTCGCGTTGGGTTATTTCGGCGGATAGCTGGTTATTGATTTGCGCAAGTTTTGCGGTGATTTCATTTTCGGCTGTCACGTCGTTACAAATAACGAGAACGCCATGGATGCCATTATCGTCTTCAATCGGGCTGTAGCCGTAAGTCCACCACACTTCTTCAAGTTTGCCATTCCGCGTTAATGGAACGACTTGATTCTCATGCCAGGTGGAACCTTGGCCGCTCATCACAAATTCTATCTGCGGGCCGAGCATATCCCAGGCTTCATCCCAACATTCGCGGCCCTGTTGGCCCAATGCGCTTGGATGGCGCTCCGGTCCAAGCGTAGTTCGGTAGGCGTCGTTGTAAAATTGAATCAGGTCCGGGCTCCACCAGATAAACATCGGGTGGTTGGATGACAGCACTATCCGCAAAGAAATTTTGAGCAAATCGGGCCAGGTTTCCGGGTTACCTAAAGTCGTTGAACTCCAGTCGAAGGCACGGATGAGCGCTCGCATTTCGCCATCGCCCGATAAAAATGTTGCTGACTTCATTAACCCGTTTTCCTGACATGCTTTAGTAGTGCGATTGATTCAATCGATAGTAGGCCGACACTATGACGATGCTAATAAAGCTGTCAAGCGTGGCAGAATTTTATCTGCCTGACATTCAAAGATTGGCGTCGTTTAGTCGATAAAGGTGTGTATCAATCATGATTTGAAAGAAACAATCGCTAAAAACGCTGCAATATTAGACAACGTTGTCATTGAGCTTTGCTGGTCTGAGCTGGTAAGCTAGGCACCGCTCAAAACGGTCGCCTAGATCGCAAGCTTGTCGCAGCTCAAAGCAACATCAACCAAGATAAAAGCCAATAACAAAATAAGTCATGCAGGTAGAAAAAATCATGTCAGATGTCCATCTTTACCCCGTTCCTGAAAGCTTTAAAACCAGTGCTGCGATTGACCTTGAACGCTACAAGACCATGTACGACCAGTCAATTAATGATGCCGACAGCTTCTGGGCCGGGCAGGCCGAGCAGTTTTTAAGCTGGCAAGCGCCCTGGACGAAAGTTACCGAATCTGACCTTACCAAGGGCGAGGTCGCCTGGTTTATCGATGGTAAGTTGAACGTGAGCGTGAATTGTATCGACCGCCATTTGCCTGCGCGCGCCGAGCAAGTGGCGATTATTTGGGAAGGTGATGACCCGGACGAAGACCAATTTATTACCTATCAAGAACTGCATGACGAAGTTTGCCAGCTAGCCAACGCCTTGCGCGCTCGCGGCGTGAAAAAAGGCGACCGCGTTTGTATCTATATGCCGATGATTCCCGAAGCGACTTACGCCATGTTGGCCTGTACCCGCATCGGCGCCGTGCATTCCGTCGTGTTTGGCGGATTCTCTCCAGAAGCTTTGAAAGACCGTATTTTGGATGCCGATTGCAAAGTCGTCATCACTGCCGATGAAGGATTGCGCGGTGGCAAACGCGTACCGCTGAAAGCCAATGCTGACAAAGCATTGGCAAATTGCCCAGATGTTCATACTTGCATCGTAGTGCGCCGCACCGCCGGTTCCATCAGCTGGGATAATGCGCGCGATTACTGGTACCACGACCTTATCGCCAAGCAAAAAACCGAATGCGAACCCGAAGTCATGGATGCGGAAGATCCGCTATTTATCCTTTACACCTCAGGTTCCACTGGCAAACCCAAAGGCGTATTGCACACCACTGCAGGCTATTTACTGCAAGCGGCCATGACCCACAAATACGTGTTTGATTATCAGGAAGGTGATGTCTACTGGTGTACGGCAGACGTGGGCTGGGTGACCGGCCACAGCTATATCGTTTACGGCCCACTGACTAACGGTGCGACGACTTTAGTATTTGAGGGTATTCCGACTTATCCCGATGCGTCACGTTTTTGGCAAGTTATCGACAAGCACCAAGTCAATATTTTCTACACCGCACCCACCGCCATTCGCGCATTAATGGGCGCAGGCGATGACTGGGTAACCAAAACCGCACGCACCAGCTTGCGCGTACTCGGCACCGTAGGCGAGCCGATCAATCCCGAAGCCTGGGAGTGGTATTACCGCGTAATCGGCAACAGCAATTGCCCGATTATGGATACCTGGTGGCAAACCGAAACCGGCGCGCACATGCTCACGCCTTTACCGGGTGCGATTGATTTAAAACCCGGCTCGGCAACGGTTCCATTCTTCGGCGTACAACCCGCATTGGTGGACGCCGAAGGTAAAGAAATTACAGGCGCAGGCGAGGGCAATTTGGTCATCAAATCCGCATGGCCCAGCCAAATCCGCAGCGTCTATGGCGATCACCAACGCTGCATCGAAACCTATTACAGCACCTATCCCGGCTACTACTTCACCGGCGACGGCGCGCGCCGCGATGAGGACGGCTACTATTGGATCACCGGCCGCGTAGACGATGTACTCAACGTATCCGGCCACCGCATGGGCACGGCAGAAGTCGAATCTGCATTAGTGCTCCACGAAAAAGTCGCTGAAGCTGCAGTAGTTGGCTACCCGCACGACATCAAAGGCCAAGGCATTTACGCATACGTAACCTTAATGAACGGCGAAGAACCGAGCGATGAATTGAAAAAAGAATTGCTCGCGCTAGTCGTAAAAGAAATCGGCGCAATCGCCCGCCCCGACATTATCCAATGGGCACCGGGTTTACCGAAAACGCGCTCCGGTAAAATCATGCGCAGAATTTTGCGCAAAATCGCCGCCAATGAAATTGATACTTTGGGGGATACCTCTACATTGGCAGACCCATCTGTTGTAACGCAGTTGATTGAGAATCGGGCGAATAAATAGTTAGCATCATGCAGCGAGAGGCGAAACAATTCGCCTCTTTTTTGGGTAATAGAAAATCTGCGTTAATAGAAAGCTGACTAAACTTTGAAAATTTTTATAAAAATGGATATTTTATGAGATGTAAATTGTTTTCCATCGTATTTTTTATGTCCCCTCTTTCTGCAATATCATCACCGAATACTCAATGGCTTCAACATTCATGGGTTTCTGTTTATGAACGGCCCGATCAAAACAGTAAACTTATTGGGCACTGGGTGGTTAATACTGAAGTAGAATTGCTAGGAGAAAAAGAAACAGAAACAGCTAAAAAAGATGCTTGGTGTCACGTCAAAACTAAAAATAATGAAATAGGTTATTTAGAATGTAGTGCGATCTTGCCGCAAAAAGTTTCCGAAGCAAAAGACCCTATGATGCGGTTTTGGATGAAGCCAACGCTGAGTAATTGGATTGAAGCGGGATTTTTTTTAGAAAGTCAGTTAAGCGAAAATATAAGGAATCTTGAGCTTGAGGATTTGAAATCTCGTCGTTATCCCGTACCTGAGTTTGACGCTATGAAACTTCATATGAGCAATTGGGTAGCAGTTGAATTTAAAACTATTCCGGTAATCATGTCTAATGAGCAAATCTTCAAAAATGAAATGACACCGGCAAATGATTTTGATATCAGTGGTCAAAGTAAATTACTTCAGCCGCATACTGCAAAAACATCGCTTTTTAAGAAAGAGACAGATATACAATTTTCCACCAATACCAATATTGAAAATATAGCCGTTGTTAATGATGCAAAATTAAAAGCGCAGGTAACTAAGGCTGGTTATGTTAAAGCTTATAGAAACTCAAATAGTTTTATAGGTTTTTGGGATGTTGCCGAGGTAGCAGTTGAACTGTCGAAAACAGTGTCATATCACTCAGTTGCTGCGAATGGATTATTAGGGGTAATGCAAGGCAAAAAATTTCAAATGCCCTTTGAAGAAAGTGAAAACTGTAGTGGTGCACCAACAGGTTTAATTCCCGTCGATGCAAAAGCTTTAAAAGATTATGCCGCCATTTCCGAGCCTTTAGTAGAATTTTATTTAGCTGTGCCTTTATTATTAAAGAAAGTGAGTGTGGTGAGGCGATCAAAAACTATTGTCTATCCGTCACTTCAAAATAATGAAAGTGAAAAAACGGTAACTGTGCAGTATGAAATTGATTTAAATCAAGACGGTATTCCCGATTTGGTGATACAGCAAGGTCAGCTCGTGAAAGAGGATGGCTTGTATCCTTGGAATACTACTTACGTCAATATTAATGGTGTGTGGTATATAGGTACTCATTTTGAAGAACCGGAATGCACATAAAATATTATATGCATTTCTCATCAACATAATTATTGTGAGGTGTTTTTTCGCGATGCTTTAATAGCTAAGAGTCCTGCAAGAAAAAATGCTTCCGATAGAACTTCAAAACCTTCTTCAAAATCTGATATCAAACCAAAATATGTTATTTGATCAACTGTTACAGATAGTATGCCAATGGCAACTGCAATCCATAATAGTGTTCGTTCCAAGGGTTTATAAAATGTTTTATGCAATATGCACATTGTTAGAAAACCTAAAATGCCCACTAAAATAATAGGTAGTTCACGTATTAAGGTAAATCTGCATAATTGAACCCAGCTATCGCAAGAGTATTTCCATAATTCATGAAATTGAAATTGCTCATCAAGCGCCATGCTTAATGTTGAAATAAATAGCCAACCACCCAATTTCCAGTTCAGTGCATCGTCAATTAATAAACATACAATCACAAACGCTACAGCAAAAATTTGGGTGCTTGAAAGCCAGGATATAGGTGAGAAATCTGATCTAAAAGGTCTTTGCCATAAGGGCCAATGAAACCAGACAGTCGAAACCATAAAAATAATAGCAATTATGATCGGCAAAAAAATGTAAAGTGCGACTGATTTTTTTTGCATAATATTATGTTCCTAATGCGTCTTATTTGTTTCTTGTTCCAAAGCAGGATTTTGGAGGTACGCCCCTATCTAAATACTGACTTAAAAACTGTCCAGTGAGCGCAACGTATAATGCTGAAACGATTTGTTAGGCATTTTTATAAACTTAAAACCAAATAGATAAAATTATTTTTTTTGAAATTTTTAAAAAAATACCAAAAAACTGAAGCCAAAATAAAAAGGTACAAATTATTTTTTAAGCGTACTAGTTCGCAAAAACAGGGACTAGGCGGGCTTGTTATTTAGCAAATAGATTTTTGTAATCTCTTCCATTGATAGCTTCAGTATGAAACTTTCAATTTTTTCAATTTCTACCAACGCAGAGAAGGTTAACCTTACAATTTCGCCGCTTACAGATTTACTAATACTTTTTCCTTCATAAGATATTTCACACGATTCAGTTAAATAGTCCTCAACAAAATCACACAGCTCATAATCTTCAATGATTAGGTTGGTACGGCCTGCGTTGTCTTTTTCGATAAATATGTGTGGCAATAATTCTTTCATTGGCTAAGCCTAACGCCGAGTTCAGCGGCAGTTTTTAAGTTGTGGTTTTATGGAATAATTTTGTGCAGCAAAACTATGAGGGTGCTTAGCTAAAACTGCGACTTAAAACTGTTCAGCACCGAAGGTGCGATGCTTCAGCGATTTGTTACGTGACATTTTTTGATTTACATTTTATAGGTAATGCGCACCTACAATTTATTTTATTCTTAAAAATGTTTAGATTTAAAATAGTTTTTTGCAATAATAATTACAACCACTGAACTAGAAATTACTATTAGCCACTGCATGAAAGAAGATTTTTGAAATGGACTTTGTGTAAAAAAGTTCGTAATTGCTAAAACACTGAATATTGTTCCTACAAGCCAAATTATTGTGCAGGTTAAAAATACACTTAAAGATGGATTTTTTAACCAATTTGATTTGGTATTCATAGTCGCTCTCCCTGTTGATTTACGATAATAAGATTAAAAATATGTAACCACTAAAGCACCGTTGTCTTTGCTTTTTGAAGGTTTCCGTGTTGCACAAGCCAAGATTTTTCAGCATGTAACAGTATTAAACAGCGCCAACTATATAGCTCACAGGATTTTATTCCAATTAATTTGTAGCCGTGCTGTACAACTCACGAATCAATAAAATTAATTGTCAGTAAAATCAAATGCGTATTCGCGTGAGATTAATAATTTAGGAGTTATACAGTTTGATCGCTCAAATTAATATGGCTATCCGAGACTAGATTGGGAACGAAATAAATTCTCTCACGGATCAAGCAACCCCGCGCGAATTTCAATAATTTTTGGCAGTGCCGTTTGAAATGCGATTACTAATTCTGGATCGAATTGTTTATTGGATTCGTTGAGGATGTAATTGGTGGTGTCTTCAATTGTCCAGGGTTCTTTGTAGGGGCGTTTGCTGGTGAGTGCGTCGAACACATCGGCGAGTGCGACTATGCGGGCTTCGATTGGAATTGCTTCGCCGGCAAGTCCGTGTGGGTAGCCGCTGCCGTCCCATTTTTCGTGGTGATAAAGTGCGATTTTGCTCGCGAGTTGCAGCAAGGATGAGTCGTCGTCGCCAATAATTTCCGCGCCGATTTGCACGTGCTGTTTCATAATTTCCCATTCGCCGGGTGTGAGCTTGCCGGGCTTTTGCAGAACTGCATCGGGGATGCCCATTTTGCCAACGTCGTGCATGGGTGCAGCGTTAAATAATTCTTCTGCATCGGCTTCGCCCATTCCGGCGGCTAATGCAATTTCGCGGGCGTAGTGGCTCATGCGAATTACGTGCAAACCGGTTTCATTGTCTTTGTATTCGGCGGCGCGCCCGAGGCGCTGGATAATTTGCAAACGCGTTTCACGTAAAACTTCTGCGCTGACTAATGACAATTGGGATTTTACGCGCGCAAGCACAATGGGTGCGCTCACGGGCTTGGTTATGTAATCCACGCAGCCTACGGCGAAGCCTTCGGTTTCATCGCGGTCGTCAGCGAGGGCGGTAACGAAAATAACAGGAATGCCTTGGGTGACAGGATTTTGTTTAAGTCGCTGGCAGGTTTCCAATCCCGTAAGGCCGGGCATCATAATATCGAGCAAAATTAAATGCGGCTTTTCAGATTGCGCGAGCGCTAACGCTTTTTCGCCATCGCGCGCGAAAATCAGTTGATAGTCTTGCTGCAATATTTGCCGCAGCACTTGCAGATTGAGTGGTTCGTCATCGACGACCAACAGCGTTGGGCGGCTATCGCGATGTGTGATCATGGTGTTTCTCTCGTTACCCAAGTTGCGGTATTCATCCATTGTTCGACCAAAGTGGTTGCGGCGTCGAAATCAAATTGATCGAGTGTGTCTTCCAGTTTTGACCAGTCGGGGGTGGAGAGCAGCGTCTTCAACTGGTCCATGGCGTCGTCGTCAATGGTTGAGTGTTTGCAGGCGATGGCGATACGTTCGAGCAAGGCGAGCGGTACGTCACGATTGCCCGTGTTTGTTTGCGGCTGTATGGATAAGCGCGCGCGAATGTGCGTTTCAACTTCGCTTATTGCTAATGCTAGTGACGCTAATTGTGTTGGCTGCGGCGTTTGGCTTTGCTCTATATCCGCCAGAATTTGTGTGACTTGATTGAGGCCGAGATTCGCGGCCGCACCTTTGAATCTATGAGCGAGCGCTTGGCTATCGTCGCTGTCCAGCTCTAAAGGATTGCGTTTAAATTCTTCGCAGAATTGGGCGATGGCTTTGTAGAGGCGGTCGCTATCGCCCCAGCGCGCTTCGGCGGTAGCGGTATCTACAACCATGGGCGTTGATTGTGGACGAGCGATACTGTCGAGAATTTGCGTTGTGGTCGCATCCAGATTCAGGCAGCGCGCGATCTCGGCATAAAGTGCGGTTTTGTCGATAGGCTTGGAGGCAAAGCCATTCATGCCAGCGTTGTAGGCGTCTTGTCGATCTTTCGGAAGGACGCTGGCGGTGAGCGCAATAATCGGCGTAGGCGTGCGCTTCTGCAATTCTTCCCAGTCGCGGATAATTTTGCTGGCTTGCAAACCATCCACTTCCGGCATTTGGATATCCATCAAAATAATGTCAAAGCTGGCCTGCTGGAATTTCGTCCAGGCTGTCAGGCCATTGCTCGCGGTGGTGACTTGATGGCCATCGCGGGTGAGCATTAACTCAAGCACTTCAAGGTTCTGTGGCACGTCGTCCGCGATCAACACATTAAGCGGCGGAAGCTGCGCGATAGTCATTTTTTTCGGGCGTTCATCTGCCTTGGCAATCGTTAAAGGTAGGAAGATGGTGAAGCAACTACCTTGCCCTTCGGTACTGGTCACCTCGATGGTGCCGCCCATAAGTTCAGTCAGTTGCCGGGCGATAGTGGTGCCCAAACCGGTGCCACCAAATCGGCGCGCCATGGAGGCATCGGCCTGGGTGAAAGGCGTGAAGATATGTTCGAGACGGTCAGCCGATATGCCGATACCTGTATCGATCACCTGAAGCAGCACACCTTTTTTGCAATTCACGACCTTGAGACGTACTTTGCCCTGCAGGGTAAATTTAATGGCGTTGCCCAGCATATTGATAAGAATTTGGCGAATACGTAGCTCATCACCAATGAAATGTTCGTGGGTTTCAGGCGGATATTCCAGGTTCAGTGCCAGGCCTTTTTTGTCCGCCTGCAACTGCAATTCAGCGAGGATTTGCTCGCACAAATACTTGAGCGAGATGACGCTTTTATCGAGTTCCAGCGCGCCGCGCTCGAGTTTGGCAGTGTCCAGAATATCGTTCAGCAGACCGAGTAATGAGCGCGCGGATTGGCGAACCGTCTGCATATGTTTGTGTTGCATGGGGTTGAGCGGCGAGTCGATCAGCAGTTCGGTAAAGCCGATAATCGCGTTCATGGGCGTGCGAATTTCATGGCTCATATTGGCGAGGAACATGCCTTTGGCGACCGCTGCTTCTTCTGCACGGTCTTTGGCAACTAGCAGATCTTGCTCCATGGCTTTGCGGTCGGTCAGGTCGATGGCGACTTTAAAGACTTTCCACGGCTTGCCGCTCACATCCAAAATCGGGTTGTAGGCCGCTTGTATCCATACCTGATTTCCCTTATGACCGATACGGCAGAACTCGCCACTTTGGAAATTACCTTGTTTCAAATTACGCCAAAAAACCTCGTATTCATCGCTTTTAGCTTCTTCGCGGGAACAGAGTATGCGGTGGTGTTGGCCGACCAATTCCTGCTTTTCGTAGCCCATTAAGTTTAGGAAGTTATCATTCACGGCGATAATATTACCGTCCATATCAAACTCGGCCACTGCCAGCGCTCGGCCGATGGATTCCACCACGCCTTCGAATTCTTTGGCGCGCCTTATGGAGTCGGTAATGTCGATAATCACTCCGTCAATCCACATGGCCTTGCCGGTGTCGTCGTAGACGCCGCAAGAGGTTCCCGATACCCAAGACTCAGCGCCATTGCGGTGGATAATGCGGTATTCGCAATGCAGCGAGTGTTTGTTAAGTACGGCGTCATGCGCTTGTTTATCGATTCGCGCGATATCATCGGGGTGAATAACATCGTTAAAATTGATCCGCTGCGACATAAAGTCTTCGGCAGTCCAGCCCGTCACGCGTTGTATCGCATCGCTAACAAACAGCGTGTGCCACGGCGGCGCCAACTCGCAGCGAAATGTAATGCCGGGCATATTACTGATAAGGCTGCGGTACTGTTGTTCGCGCTCGCGCAAACGCGATTCGCTGCCTTGCAGTTGGCTGTAAAGTTGGCGATAGCGCAGCAGTAAATTGCCTGAAAGCGCAAAGACACTCAGCGCCACAGTAATGGCAGTGATGATGGAAGCGAGGAAAATATGGTTTTCCGTGGAGTCGCCCGTACTGGTTTCCACGCCGATAAAGCGCGCCGCTTTCATACCGGTGTAATGCATGCCGGCAATCGCAAATCCCATCACCGTACTCGACAGCAGATTTTTTTGCAGCGGGCTCAGCCACGTCTGTTCACGCAATCCAAAGCGAATCCATAAAGCCAAAATCGCGAGTAACACCGCTACTAAAATGGAGGCACCGAACCAGCGAGGGTCATATCTGAGCGCCATGTCCATATGCATGGCGGCCATGCCTGAATAATGCATAGTGCCGATTCCGGCGCCGACCAACACGCCGCCCAGTAATAATCGCTTCCAACTGATCGCCTCATTTGCAAGCATAGAAAGCGCAACCCAGGATGCAAACACCGAGGGCACCATTGAGCCAAGCGTAATCAGGGGATCGTAATGAACATGGTTGCCAACGCGAAACGCGAGCATGCCTATAAAGTGCATGGACCAAATGCCACCACCCATCGCCAACGAACCTGTGAGCAGGGCAACGTGAGCATGCAAACCTTTAGGCGCACGGCGAGCCATAGCCGCAATTTGCAAGCCAATATAAGACGAACCTATGGCGATGAGAACAGAAAGACAAACCATCCATAGGTTGTAAGTGCCCTGCAGCAGCAAGGCTGGATTAGGGTCGATAACAAAGAGATTTAACATGCAGGGCAACGACTTAGAGAATGATCATAAATATGATATTCAGACTAGTAGACGACTTTCGCCTCGTCCATTCCATTAGCTGTGCTTTGGTGCCATTTTTTTGGTGAGTTAGTGGCTAAACGCTGGTAAAAAAATCCACCAAACTTTGCGGCGCATTTTTTCCAATACACATCTCCAAAACAATTTCAGATTCAACGGCCTCTTTTGCGCTGCGAGGAAACAACTCTTTTTCATAGGCAGCAAGCGCTTTTTCGATATCGTTTGGATTGGTTGCGATTGCCTTTGCGAGTTCCGCTCCATCAAACATAGCGAGGTTGGCCCCTTCGCCGGATGGACTCATTAAATGTGCGGCGTCCCCAAGTAAAGTGACTCCAGCCACGCGCTCCCATTTGTGATTTGCAGGGAGTTTGTAAATCGGGCGAAGTACAGGATTGGTTTCTCCATCGGTAATAAGCGCAGTGAGTGCAGGCGACCAACCGTCGAACTCTTTGGCGACTAGCGCCAAGGCAGTCGCGGAATCGGCGAAGTCGATGCTATCAAACCACTCCTTCGATTTGGTTAGTTCTACGTAGGTGTGCAATACGGCATTAGGCTCGCGGTGCGCAACTATGCCTTTACCTGGCGCGAGCGCATACATGGCGCCAGCGCCAACCGCCTCCGCACTCGCGCTATGTTGGATGTCGCTATCAAACAAATAAGTCTCGACAAATGAAGTGCCTACGTATTCAGGTTTCGCATCGGAAAGACGCGGGCGAACCTTTGACCAGGCACCATCTGCTCCCACTAAAAGATCGGTAATTACTGTCGAACCATTGGTAAAAGTCACTTTGTGCTGCCCGCCACCAAGTGATGCTACTGCCGTGACTTTATGGCCCCAACGAACTGCATCTGCGGGTAAAGACTCAAGCAAAATACGGCGCAGCTCGCCGCGCGGAACTTCCGGTCGATTGCCACTACCATCGTCTACATCTTCGTATAAAACCTTGCCATCTTTATCAATTACTCGTGATGTCTCGCCGCCAGCATGGATGATTTCCAGAAACTTATCGAACAGACCAGCATCTTTAAGCGCGAGCTGCCCATTGTAATCGTGGATGTCCAGCATGCCGCCTTGAGTGCGAGTGCCCGCTGAAATTTCCGCCTCGTAAACTGTCGCTGCGACACCCTGAACGTGCAGCACTCGCGCAAGCACCAAACCGCCGAGCCCGGCACCTATGATGGCAATGTGTGGAATGTGGTCAGTCATAATCTGTTGCTCGATATAAATGAATGTTGATCACTTTGAACACAGTGTATAAGCAGCGTTTATGGCAAACTATCGAATACATGACTAGTATTGTGCTCGATCCCGCCAATTTTAAGTGAGCTCTGCCAGTGATTGAATGTATAACCTTTGATCAAGAAAACTATCGCGATGAAGCCCATAGTCATGCTCACGGGCAAATTCTGCTGCATCGAGTTGGTACTACGGTATTCTCAACTGCCGATGGCGAGCGCGTTATGACGCCTGGTCGCGTGTGTTGGATACCGCCGAATTTTGTTCATGGTTTCTATTCCCCCAGCCGAATGGAAGGCGTATCCATATTTGTTTCCGCCGATGAATCGCGGGCAATGCCACATCACATCAGTATTTTTCGTGCGAACGATTTTCTCGATGCCTTGATTCATAAAATGGTGGACAGAAAAAACGATGCGAGCAAAATTCAGCATTTGTGGTGGGTGATGGAGGATGAACTTTGCAGCGCTGTGCCCGACGAGCTTTATTTACCTGCGCCACAAAGCGAAAAACTACGCGAGATGACGGATTTTTTAGCGGCTAATCCTGCTGAAAATTTGCCCGTGAGCTATTGGGCGAAGCGGTTGCATATGGCTGAACGAACCTTGATTCGCCGTTTTCGTGCGGAAACCGGCATGACGATTGTGCAATGGCGACAGCATGCTCGGGTTCTGGCTGCCATTAAGTTATTAACTGCGGGTGAATCCGTTACACAAGCCGCTTTGGCAGCGGGCTACGAAAGTTTGAGCGCATTTATCACCGTGTTTAAACAAGTTACCGGTGAATTACCATCGCAATTTATACGCAGATGATTTACGAGAATTTATCGTGCAGGGCTATTTCTCCCAAGCGATTTCCTCCACAATTCACACACTAGTTCTAATTTTTAAGACAACGCTCATGACTAACAAAACCTCTGACGACGATTTATTCGCACAGCAAATGAAAGATGTGATGCCGATTAAAGTCGACGCCAAAGTCGATTTAATTAAATCGCATCAAGACAAAACGAATTCCGAAAAACGCCGTAAATCCGCAACACAAGAATTGGAAAAAGATAAAAACTTTTTATCCGGCGAATACATCGAACCTGTCGATCCGCTCGCGCAGTTAGAATTTAAACGCGACGGCGTGCAGACCGGCGTGTTCCGCAATTTACGTTTAGGGAAATATCAAATCGATGCGCGTCTGGATTTACATCACATGACCGTGGATCAAGCGCGCAACGCCGTCTATCAATTTATAAAAGATTGCATGACGCACGATATTCGCTGCGCACTCGTCACTCACGGCAAAGGCGAAGGTCGCAGTGTTCCAGCACAATTGAAAAGTTGTTTGAATCATTGGCTGCCGCAGTTTGAGCAAGTGCTCGCATTTCACTCTGCGCAAAAACATCACGGTTGGGTTGGCGCAACTTATGTTCTTCTGCGCAAAAGTGAAAAAAAGAAATTAGAAACGTGGGAATTGCACAATAAAAAATGACAGGGACTCGAGCGACTGAAAAAAGTTGATGGAATTAAGTGATAAAATCAATAAGTAGTTTTTTGATTATTGAAAACTAAAAAGGCAGGTTATTAAACCTGCCTTTTTTCATTTAGTGCTGTTCAATCTCATCAACATCAATTTGCCCGCTGATGCGACGAGAAAAATGCGACCAGCACATGCCGAGTGCAAGTAGCACAGCTAATAAAATTTCAACAAACCATGCAACGGCCGACGTATTATTTAGGTCGAGTATTTTCCAGTAGATAAATAACCATATCAGGCAAGCGAAAAATGCGCTTGCTAATAAAATGCCAATTAAACCTAACGAATTTAACGTCGCTTTTAAATAAATTACCCAGCCAATCACTAAGGCCAATCCTGCAAGCGCAATGTAAGGCGTAAGCGTGTGTAGATTTTGATGCACCCAATGAAAATAAGAATAACCACTTGGGTTGTAAGTCAGTAGTACTAGCAGAAGCGCAAATAAGAAACGTAGGCCTATACCGGATGCAGAAGGTGTCATGGTGTTCTCCTGTTGATGGCGTGTTATTGAGGTTTATTAATTTTCAAAATGTCGTCGGTATTTTACAAAACCTGTTTTCACATTCGGGTTGTAGCCCATAGCGGTATAAAAGTTATGTGCATTGTGATTGTCACTTCCGCTCACTAGCATTATCTTCGAGCAATCTTTGGCCAAACAAAAGGCTTCGATGTGCTGCATTAACTGTTTACCTAAGCCCGCGCGTTGAAATTTATGACTGACAATAACATTTTCAATAATTGCAAACGGTTGCCTGGTAAACATAACATCACCACAGAGCACAACTAACGCGGTGGCAACAATGTTGTTCTCATCATCGCATACAACAAGATAGGTGTTTTTATCCAATGCGATGTCATTGATACGTTCAGGTAAGACATGAACGGGTGCATTTGGTACCAACTCTTTGTACAAAGCTCCAATCGCTGTCGCATCGGCAGCAGTAGCTTTGCGAAATTCGCGCATACAAGTTTCCTATAAAGTTTTATCAGGATGCGCCAAATGAATATGAAAACAGCTTAATCCTTCGTGTGTGTGTTCGTAGGAAATTAATGCCTGATTGCTTTCACATAGTTCCTTGCAAATATATAAACCTAAACCTGAGCCCGTATTTTCGGTTGTGAAGAATGGTTCGAATAAATGGGCGAGGTTTTCTTTGCTAATGCCATCGCCGAAATCGATTATTTTAATATAGGGCTGTTGAGTGCTCGGCTCTACGCCGGCTTCAAGCACGAGGTGCGGGCAATTTTCCGGCGGGTGACTATAGCGCAACCCGTTATCACATAAGTTGGTGAGTACTTGTTGTAGCTGGCCTACATCAAATTTCGCTTGAATAGGATCTGCCGCAATACAATCAATTAAAGGTTTTTCTAAAACACTTTTGCTGGCTGAATAATCGCTAATAAATTTTGGTAGCCATTCATCCAATAAAATAGTTTGCGGATTGGAAATTCTGCGACGCGACAACTGCAAAATATTTTCGATAATTTGGTTTACGCGTTTGGTGTGCGAACCAATGATTTCCACCAAGCGCTTATCGCCGGGTGGAAGATGATTATCTTCCGATAAAAGTTGACTCGCGTGACTAATCGCTGCAAGCGGATTGCGAATTTCATGGGCGATACTCGCGGTTAATCTACCCAGCGATGCCAATTTTAATTGCTGCGCTTGTTGGGTGATTGCGCGATTGTCTTCCAGAAAAATCAGCGTATGCGAATTTTGTTCTTGATCCAGCTTGGCGAAATTAACTTTTACTTCATCGTTGGCATCGCTATCTGCTTTTAAGATAGGTGAGGGATTTTTGTTAGTGCGCTGCCACAGCTCAACTTTTTCTTGAAGCTCAGGCGAGCCACTTAAACGCGGCGAATTATTGTTTCCCAGACTCAGGAGTTTTGCCGCAGCGGCATTGAACATGGTGATTTGATTGCTTTTATCCAACACCATAATGCCGGTGCGCATGCGTTCAACAATTTGTTGCGCAAGCTTTTGCACATGTGCGGCATGATTTGCTTGCGATAGCGCTTCAAGATTGCTGGAGAGAATTTTTTTGGTGAGATATTGAAACGTAATCGCGCTGATAAAAATAAGCGCGCCTAAAACACCCGCAGAAAAAAATGCGTTGGAATCTTTCGGAATGGCATCGGTAATCGCGCGATAAGCAGTTTCAGAAATTACCGCAATCGTCGCGAGCGCTGCGAGAAAAAATGCTATCTGCCCGCGCAGCAACATTCCTCCCGCTGCGGCTGCCACTAACAATAAATAACCGAGCGCATTGGCAGCGCCACCGCTGCTGTGCATCAGAACAACAACAGTGCCGATTTCGATAAGAAATAGTGCGAATAAATGTTTTTGCGATGGCGAAAATCGAACGCGCCATAGCAGTAACAGCGTGCTGATATTGAATACGGTATAGCCGATGGATGCATATAAAAATAAATCTGGGTTATCTATTCCTAATACTTTTGGGGCCAGTTGCCCTTCAAACATAATCAGTAAAATAACGCCAAGCAATGTGCGATAAAAGGTGTACACCCGGAGTAGTTCAAAGGGGTTGTAATTAGCCGAAATAGGTTGAAATGATTTCATAGTATGCCGATACGAATTCAGCCCGCTAAACAGGCTTAAATGTTAGGTTGATATTTTTAGGTTTTAATAGTCTTGTTCAGGCTTTTTGAAAGCTCAGGCTGCGTAGCCCGCTCGTTATTTGCCTTTGCTTATAGGGGCGGATTAGTCGACAATGCGCTCCTTTTTTACACGCGTTCCTTTGTTTATGCTGGCTGCGCATAGATCTGGCGTGGCGCATCAATACGGGCTAGTTTACGCTGGTTTTTTGCTTTCTTGGCTAGCTGTTTCGTGACGCATCCTTAATTTTTGTATTTCTGTAAAACGTAGAGATTTTCTGCCATGTCTACCTTGACCATCGCGCTGGCGCAATTGAACACTTACGTTGGCGATATTCCTGGCAATACCCAAAAAGTTATTCAGTTTGCGCAGCGGGCTCTTAATGAAACGTCTGCCGATGCTATCGTTTTTCCTGAGCTGACGCTCACTGGTTATCCCCCTGAAGATCTGCTGTTACGTCCAAGTCTGGATCTTCGAATCGAGCGTGCCTTGAATGAGATAATGGCGGCTAAGTTGCCTTTGGCCATTATTGTGGGATATCCAAAACGCATCGACGGTGCGTTATATAACATGGCAGGCGTGATTCAAGATGGCGAATTGATCGCCGAATACGCTAAACAATGTTTGCCTAATTATCAGGTATTCGACGAGAAGCGCTATTTCGAAGCGGGCAATCGCCCCTGCGTATTTATGCTTAAAGGCACGCTAGCGGCAATCACTATTTGCGAAGATATCTGGTTCCCCGAACCTATGGCGCAAGCGCGTGAAGTGGGCGCCCAATTGATGCTTAATCTCAACGCGTCGCCTTATCACCAAGGTAAGCAGACCCAGCGCGAAATGATTGTCGCAGCGCGCGCGCAAGAAGGCGCTATGCCAGTGGTTTACGTCAATTTAGTGGGTGGGCAAGACGAACTGGTATTCGACGGTGGCTCCATAGTTGTGGATGCAAACGGCCAAACACAATTTCGCGCCCCGGCTTATAAAG
>Ga0247741_1000560_pt1 | contig 21038 bp, 20 predicted proteins | sample UWRJL213509R2_FD_180945 | JGI IMG/M metagenome (GOLD analysis project Ga0247741, IMG submission 180945) | Plant litter microbial communities from Arlington Agricultural Research Station in Wisconsin, United States - UWRJ-L213-509R-2 | ecosystem: Environmental > Terrestrial > Plant litter >... | reverse complement strand
CAATCATACAACACCAAGGCAATTGGCTCGAAAGCCGTATGGCACATTTAGCCGGTAAATTCGCAGGAATTTTACAGGTCGGAGTAGACAGCGAGAGTGAAGCTGCACTGCGAGAAGCGCTTGCTAGCCTGGCAAGCCAAGGTTTGAAAATTGTGGTTGAGTCTGCGGCAGAATCCATTAAGCCGGCAGGCAAGGAATTTCAATTTAGCGTTGTGGGTAATGATCGCCCCGGTATCGTATTTGAAATCGCCCAAGCCTTTGCCAGTCGCCATATTAACATGAGCGAACTCGAAACCGCTTGCTCGAGTATGCCGTGGTCGGGTGAACCTATGTTTGAAGCGACGGGTTTAATTCAGGTGCCTAGGTCGGTGGATATGGATGATCTTTACGATCAATTGGACACTATTGCTGATGAGCTGGCAGTAGATGTTCGCTTGGAAGCTCCCACTGAAGACGTTCATCACTAATCCCAGATAACAAAAAGCAGGTTTTTCAGCCTGCTTTATCGTTAGATTGTGCCTCTCCATTTACTATCGCATCAAACTTTTCCAGCTCGATATTAATTGCTTCCGTTGAGATATTGACCTCATAAAACGAGAACATTAGCGATATCACCAACAAAATAAGGCTGTTTGCAAAAAGTAATTGACCTGCAATGGGCCAATGCATCAGCAACGCAAACATCGACAAAGTACACAGCACAAACGACAAAACTCCGAATGCTTGCATGCGACGGATAACCTGAACACGCAACCGTAGGCTATCAATTTGACGGCGCACCAGCACTTGCGAAGTAGCATTTTCAACGCTGCTCAATTGACGGATAACATTCGTTAATACAACAAAGCGGTTGGTGTAAGCGAGCAACAACAGCGAAATCGCCGGGAACAACAAGCTGGGTGTGGTGATGGTCATTTCCATAAAAACTTCTATCTCTAATAAGCGATGGGCAACAGAATCTGCGAAATAAAACCAGAGCTTATCAAATCAACGGCTTACTGCAATCTTTCACGCCAATAAATAACCCGATCGTTGCCGCGATAGGAACCGAAGGTGAAGGTGGCTGTAGGTAAGCGGGTTTCTGGACCAGCCGTATTTCCTTGATCCCAGTCAAAGGTTAACCAGGGCATAGTTGTTAAATCGATATTTACGACAAAGCTGCCTTGGGCTGCACCTGTAGGCGCGGAAAAAACCTGACCAGCACTACCCGCATTAAAACCTATAGTGCTGGCAGTTAGGCTGGTGTATGTACCCTGCGTCGAACCTCCAGTTAGATCCACAGTGCGATTCGTATCAGAAGCTAGATTACCCTTGGGATAGCTAACTGCGGAGCGCGGTAAAAGTGTACATGAGTCGTTCGCGTTAACAATAAAACGATTACCCGTCCAATATTCGGTAACAAAGTTTACTGGTAGGGAAACGGTTTCAGGGCCAAAGGCGTCATCCAACCGCATACGGCCGTAGCGCATTACTAAGGGCGAGCCAAGTGTTGCTTCGGTACAGGTTGTTGATGTGCAAGTACCGGTGGTTTGCGCATTCATATTGGGATTTATTAGACTGCGTAAGTCAAAATTATCCTGCGTATACAATCCCCATTGAAGACTTGTATAAGGGCCATCTGGAGCCGATGGCGATGCTTGACGACTAAAAGTAGCGGCGCTGGTTGTAAACTGCATTATTCCGCTAATCCAAGAAGGTGTGGCTCCGGGACTAACACGTGAATTTAGGCTAGATCCGTTGCCACCGTTATTGTCCTCTCCCACGTAAAGCGGACTCGCTATGGATGTGCCAGTCGCATAATTTCCACCGTAGTTTGAGACCACCGCATTACCTAAGCTTTCTGCCTGAAGCGTATAAGAGAGATTAAGATTGGGTTGTCCCATATAGGAGAAAGTGCCACAGCTATTGGTGAGAGCTGAAGCGGTCAAACGATAATGATCGGGATAAAAACGGCCAACTGTTCCACTCGCGCTCGGAGTTAGATATACGTCTCCAGCAGTCAAATAATCCGCATCACTCAATTCTGGCTTCAAGGTAATGCTACCTACCTGATTCCACACCACTGCGCTATTTAACCAAGTTCCAGCAGGCAATGTGGCAGCCGTGAAACTATTTGGCCCTGCGCCAGTTAAAGTCGTAGGTGTTCCGCCAGAAGGGTACACCAAACTTGCAACCTTAACCTGCATATTATCTTTTTCAGAAATTGTTTCATTACCAAAATTGGGCGTAACAGCCCCTGATGAATTTAACGCTTGGACTTTCACTCGAAAAGGAGTGCCTGCTGATACAAATAGTGCTGATGGAGTTAGTGAGGCTGACGCAGAGGTGGCGCCGGGATTATTTGTCCCTCCCGTTGTTTGAATGCCGTTAAAACTATTATTGGTGGCTGGGATTGCCAGAGTGTAGGGCTTAACCACAAAGCTATTGGAGTCCGACCAGGTAATTGCCGGGTCATTGCCCGACGTTGGCAAGGTCATTTGCGCGAAAATCGTCAGCCTACCAACGTCCGGATAAACCATAGGAATCGGAGCTGTGCCGGTTGAATCAAAAGTGAGACTGACGTTGCTGTAAGAAATATTGGCTGTTGTTACTGAGGCGGCATTCGAGTTAATCGTTGAGCCATTCACGGCAAAGTTTTGGCCGCTAATACAAGTTGTGGGGTTCACACATTGGAAACCCAATTTGACAGTTCTTGTGCCCGTAACCTGCGCAATGCAAGCCCCGGTGTTACTGTCAGTTCGCAATGCCTTCAATACAGCATTACTGTTTCCCATTCCGGCAACCTGGTTCTGTAAACCAACCGTCGTCGCATTGTTATAAAACTTAATTGCTGAAGTTACAAAGGTGATATTCGGGTCCAACCCACTCGATTCAGCGTAAGTGCCATCAGTTACGTTGATATTGAGCGTTGCAGCCGTGGTTTGCTGCAAGTATTTAACGGCCATCATCTCTCCACCAGTAAAACTGTAAGTATTACCACCAGCCCAGGTTCCGGTGGTTGGCGATGTGGAAAGAGTAAGCTGAGTGCCCACCGTAGGTGCCACAGTGCTGCCGAGATTGTCGTAGGCTGTAATGGTAATCGGCTCGCCAGCACAGGTAATGCCCGAACCACTATGTGAGATACCGTAATACGCCACGGTAGACGGGCACGTTGGAATGGAAACAAAACTCGAATCCGATGGCGTTTTCCAATGCAGCGCAATTATCGAAACACCCCCTGCTTCGAAATATTCCACCCTGACTGGGTAGTTAGTTCCCGCCGTCAGCGCGATAGTGCTGCTGGTATCGGTGGTTTGCGAGTGACTTGTCCAGTTATCAATAATTAATTGATTATTGACCCATACCCTTACACCGTCATCCGAGACGGTTTCAAATTGATAATTGCCTGAAGTGGTAGCCTTCAGATAGCCATCCCAGCGTACGGAAAAGTTATCTGCGCCCACACCTGTCACGCCCGGCGAGCCTGCATCCCAGTTAAAATCAATCGCAGTGTCAATTCGAGTTGCGGCTGCGGTGCCGGTTAAATTAGTGTTGTTGTAATACTTACCGGATGCACCACCCATCAATCCTCCGCCAGAACAGGTTTGGGCAGAGATAGGACAAGATGCACCTGTATCTACATTAGTCGCGGCCTGAGTGCTGATAGCCGAATAAGTGCCGTACCCTGGTACCAACCAATTTAGCTTGGCAACCGCACTACCCCCATTTTCATAAAACTCCATAACGATCGTGTAGGACTGTCCGGACGTTAAGACAATACTGGTGCTGTTATTGGTTGTTACAGAATGGTCGGTCCAATTGTTAATTATCTGCTGGCCATTTACCCAAAGGCGCACGCCATCATCAGAAATTGTTTGGAAAATATATGATCCCGTGACCGGTGCGCGTATAGACCCTGACCAGCGCACAGAAAAATTATCTACACCGATATTGCCTACCCCGGGTGCGCCTGTTCCCCAATCAAAATTGATACTTGTATCTAATCTGGTACCGGCCGCAGTGCCCGTCAGAGTTTTGTTACTAAAGTAACTGCCGGTAATTCCGCCAATGAAGCCGCTTGTGCACGTCGGTGGCGAAGCTTTACAGGCATTTGCAGGTGTAGAGCCGGGCGAACAAGTACCGTACACAGCGCTTCCAGAAGGAACATTGATAGTTGAATAACTGGGAGCGGTGAGAGTTCCATAAACTGTTGAGGAGCTGAGGCTCACAGCTCCAGAAGTGGATGTAATAGTAATTGACGACGATGACGAACCCAGTGCACTGCTCGTAATGCCTACGGTGCTCGCGCCAGAAATACTACCACTCGTCATTGTCACACCACTAAATGTGGCCTGATTGGCGGACGTTAATTGAAACGCTCCCGTTAGGGTTCCGCCGGTAATACTCATGCCCGACTGGCAAGTTGCGCCACCAAGCAAACTCGTGCCATTGGTGGTAATCGTGTTACTGGAACTTGTAAGTAATCCCGTTACACTCCCGCCAGTAAGATTGACATTGCCTGAACTAGTAACTGCGCTGGAAACAGTCACACCAGTTAATGTGATGGCGCCACTGCCCGCCTGAATATAGCCATTAAGCGTACTTGTTCCGGACGATACAACCGTTCCGTACGACGAAATTAAATTAATATTTGCAGATGCAGAACCAATCGTATTACTGGTGAGTGAAAAACCATTGGCAGCTGTAATCGAAATAGATGTATTCGCCGCTAATATATCGCCCGACGCTAGAGTGACACGACCATTGCCGTTACAGGTGTAGTTAGTCCCGCTAACACTCCACGTATTATCGCAAGGCGGATATTGCCCACTGCTTAAATTATAAGTAGCAGCTTGCGAAGCGGTGACAAAAAAAACTGTCAGCAATATAACAATCGCACCACTAGTTATTATTTTTTTAAAAAATGATTTAGCAAAAAAGTGAATCATTTATTCTTGCCTCATAAATGAACCGACTTCAATTGTTCGTACTGAACGTAAAGTAGCAGCGCCGCACGTTGCCACGCTGCTTATGCGATAAAAACTTACCGAAGGCGCCGATGAGCTTGTAGTGGAATAATTAGATATCACGGTAGGATCACAAGGCGTATTGTTTTGATATAAACAAGTGCAAGTCACCACAAAATTGCAGCCATTTAATCCCGGAGTATCATTTGCTGTGTTTAGATTATAAGTTCTATTAATCGGGAAACTAGTGGAGTCATTGGGATCAGAAATAACACAGCGTCGATCTACTTGTTGACGGGCGCTGGCATCAGGGAAAAATAACTTTTGCATACCAAATTGGGCACCACTATCTGCAGCATAAAATGCCTGGGTTGATACAGCCTCTTGCGTGACGGACGTATTTGTTTGAATTGTATTTCGCGATAAAACCAACGCAAACAAACCCATTACCACCACAATAAAAACGGCTAATGGCAGTAAAAATCCCTTTTGCTTTTGTTTAAAAGAATTAAGGGACATTTCTTATCATCACCGAGTGATTAAAGGCGACCGACTCGCCACTGCCGGGAACTTCGGGATTACCACCAGCAACAAAAGCCATATTAAATTGAACAATGATATTGCGATTCTCGCTACCGGCCCCAAGCGCAAATGGTGTAGTCGCATTAATTCTATCTGCCATAACACTGAAGCTACTGTTTAAGTTTACGCTTGCACTTGAAGCGTCTTGTGCGGAGTAAAACCGCAACTCACCATTAACAACACAAAATGCTTGTGGCAAATCCAATAAATAAAAACGTTGATTTAAAGAATTTCGTTGCCAAGTTCTTGCCGTAGATAAGCTGAGTGAATTAACCGTGCGAGAAGCTAAGGTGGCTCTTGAAACAGGATTAGTGCCGTAAAGCTCCACCGCTGTGGTCGCCCCGATACTAACAAACTGCGCACTTCCAAATTCAATAACATGAGGAGAAACACTGATTGTAGACGTTGCAGACGCACCATTAGCTACATCGGGAACAGGATTAACGTAGTTTCCGCCGCTGGCGATAGGCATAAATTCCAAACAGGTATTGTTGTTGGTAATTCTCACGCTGTAGGGCAATGCAATGCGCAATTGCCGCGTCATCCGCTCTATTGCTTGTCGACCCGTATTAACTAACCGTGACCGTGTTTGGGTAGACTGATAAGAATTGGTGGACTCAACAACAAATTTGCCACCCAAAGCTGCCAAAATAGAAAGCACTACTATTACGGCAATCACTTCAATTAAAGTGAAACCTTTTTCACAATATCTTGAAGGGAATGAGCGCAGCATCAAAAGTTCGCCTTAAAAGCTGCAAGTCTGACTGAGACACTATTAGGTGCTGCAACAGTTACGGTAATTAGTTTTGCGTTGTTAGCAGTCGTTACAGTTACATTCCGTGTATAGGAGTAGGTAGTGCCATTTACAACGGTTGAGTAAGGCGTATCACTCACGTTGTTGAAATCATCTACATCATTTCTATTGATATCCGGGGTATTGTCGCAAGTTGCACCACCGGTACTATTACAGGCGGGAATTCCTCCGGTTGGCGTTTTCTCATCGTACTTTAATGCAAGAATTTCATCGAGTCTTGACTGTGCAAGTTCCATTGCGCGCATTTGAATAATTGGGTCTGGGCTATGCAATAAACTATAGTTATAGGTCGCAAAAAGTGCGCTACTCGCAATTCCTACCACAATAAGAAAAACAATAAGCTCAATAAGGCTAACGCCAAGTTGAGTAGTTATTTTTTTAAAAATAAATAAATTAGTGCGCATAACCACTTGCCTCCAAGGTTACAACAGCGCTAAGACTGCCTGAACCGGAAAGCGTAATGGTGGTTGCCACAGTGCGCCCTAACCTGTCGTAACTAAGTGTTAATGGCATGGCGGGAGACGTGATCTTAATACCGGAGGGGAAATTAAGTGGGTAGCCTTTGCTATGCACAACAATTGCAGTTCCATTTTCAGTAACACTTACCGAAGTCGCTGTAAGTGTGACTTGAATATTACCGCGCGCCATTGCAGTTTGCTGCGCAAAAAATAAGGCCGCGATAAGATCATCGCGGCCTGCTTGAATATTTGCACTGGATACATTACCTAAACGCGAGAATAAACTAACAGAAATAATGCTGATTAAAATTATAACCGAGATTAATTCAATTAGAGTAAAACCTCTCTCCGTTTGCATAAGACTCACTCAAATATTTAAACAATTAATTGAGTGCTCTAAACTCTTATAGCATTAAACTTGGCAGTTTTCACAACCGAGCCTTTGGTTAGGGTGAGCGTACAACTTACGACATTGCCTATGGGCAAAGCTACAGCTGCGCTCGTAATTACGTATTGAGGTGTAGCTGGTACAGGATTGGGTAGTCCTCCAAGCAAAAGACTTGCAACATCAGTGCAATCCGCGATCGTAGTCGCAGTTGGCCCGCCCGTTACACCTGCAGCAGCTGAAACACCTGCCGCATAATTCAATGCAGCTGCACTCCCCAAATTTGCAGCTACACCATCTACTGCCGCCTGGGATGCAGCGCCAGACATATCCACAAATTTTGGCAATGCAGTTGCGGCCAAAATACCTAAAATTACGATAACAGCAATTAACTCAATCAGTGTAAAACCAGATTGCTGACTTTTCATAGCAAGACTCCAAACGGTGTGTGTTCTATCATTTAAAAAAAGTGATGGCTCTACTATCTAAAATTCATTTACAGGAGCCGCAAGATCAAGCTCATCCATGTTCAGCCGGGTTAGTTCCCGAGTGAAGTGAGTTCTTTGATATGAATATAGACCAATACGGCGAGCTTTCCAGTTAATGCAAAGCCATTTTATTTTTTCTCGACGGGTGGCGTGTTTAGCTTCATATCGCCAGAGGCGGGAAGGTAGTCAAAATATAATTCTTGTGGCTGATCGGTGATAAATTCGAAGCGGCATGTTTCTGTATTAGGCAGGCTTAAGTGATAGGCACGTGTCCCGTAAAGGTCGCTGCCCTCATAGGAAATCGATGGCGGGTTTTGCAAAAAATTATTCCACAAACTTAAACAAGTTTTCAGTGAAATATTGGCTAAATCGAGATTGACTGCCAGCGGCCAACCTTTCTCCGAAAATAAAATATTTTTACCATCAATATTAACTTTGGATAAATTCGCTTGCGATAAATTGGTTTGGGCTGAGTTTGCTTCCGATAAGCGTGCTTGATCTTTTCGCGAAATCAACCAGCGCGCGTGATAATTGTAAACAGCTGCATTGAAATTATTAGCAGCAATTTCAAAACTAAAACGCTTGGTTTCTTCTGCTAGCTGTAAATAACGTTGAATACCAATCAATACAACCAAGCCTATAGCAGCCATCACAAAATAAAATTCAAAGCTGGTGAAACCCAGATTTTTTTTCATTGTAATAGCCCGATACCTGCTTGGATTAATGTTTTTGAATCGAATACATATCCCACATAGGCAAGAAAATACCTAGTGCCAACACAGTAACAAAACCGGCCATAATTATAATCATTAAAGGTTCAATACGGTCGCCAAGTCTTTTTGTGTCATATTCAACTTCACGTTCGTAAAATTCAGCAACTTCTGCAAGAAGCGCATCAACCTGGCCACTTTCCTCACCCACTGAAATCATTTGTAAAACTAACGGCGTAAACATTCCACTCAGCATATGGGTTTGATACAAACCTTCACCGCGTTCAATGCCTGCCCGAATACCGCGAATTTTATCGCCGAGATACGGGTTATCAATAGCGCGAGCGCATAATTCCAACGCATTGGAAATTGGCAGGCCCGCATTTAACATCAGACCAAATGAACGCGCATAGCGAGCCAATGAAGCGCGTTCGATAATATCCCCGACAATAATTAGCGTTAATTTTTTATGCCCCCACCAACGGCTGCCATCGTGCGTTTTTATATAGTGCGAAAACCACGTTACCGTTCCAATAATTCCAATTAGCATATAAAGCCAATAGGCGACAAAAAAATCGGAAATGCCAACTAGAATTCGCGTAGGTAAAGGAAGTTGCGCACCAAAATTCGCAAACATTCCTGCGAAAGCAGGAATAACTTTAATATTGATAATTGCCATAGCAATGCTAATAGCAATCAATACAAACATTGGATAACGCAGTGCAGTCTTGATGCTCTTGTTAGTATTTAAATCGCGTTCCATGTACTCACTGAGCTGCTTGAAAACCAAATCAAGGCGACCAGAGTTCTCACCTACACTAACCATGCTAGTAAATAAATTATTAAATATTTTAGGATGAAAACGCATAGCCGTGGATAGTTCAACACCCGTCTCCAAGCGCTCAATAATATCGTTAAGCGCTTGCTGAAAAGTATAATTACGTAAAGATGCAGCCAAACCACGCAAACCTTTAACAAGCGGTATACCTGATTTTGAAATGGTATACATTTGTCGCGAAAACATAATTAGTTCGACGACTTCAACTTTTCCTAAATTTGCTGCGCGTTGAAATCGTTCGCTGAGAGATATTTCTATCAGCAATTCTTCCATTGAAACCGGCGTAATACCGCGGCCAAGTAATTGGTTTGCAGCTGCATCTGTGTTAGTTGCGTCTACTTGGCCGTTAACGAGTCGACCATCAGAATTGCGACCTTTAAATTGATAAATTGCCATAGAATTTCAACGTTATAAACAATGACATAATGTTTCGAATATTATTTTGGAATTATTGAAAAATAATATTCTTATCTATTTTTAAACCAGCTCTTCGATTTGGGCGGTAATACTCATAACCTCATCCAACGTAGTAATCCCCTGCTCCGCATATTCCAAAGCTGCCTGACTCAAGGTTTTAAAATTAGGGCTTTCACTCGCCGCGTTTGCAAAGGCGTTGATATCAGATGTACGCAACGCTTCCGCCATGGGAGCATTGAGTTCCAACATTTCAAAAACACCAATGCGGCCGCGATAACCTGTGTTATTGCAATGCGGGCAACCTGCGCCTTGCTTAAATTGAAAATCACTTGCACTTTTTCCTTTGGAAATACTGGCGATTAGTTGTAGCTCATTAGCATCGGGCTCATGGTTTTGAACACAGCTAGAACAAATTCGACGAACCAATCGTTGCGCAACTACTGCTTTCAACGCTGTTGCCACTAAATAACCATCTACACCAATATCTAATAATCGCAGCGCGGAACTGATAGCGTCGTTAGTATGCAAAGTTGATAAAACCAAATGGCCTGTCATTGATGCACGCAATGCAATCTCTGCAGATTCCGCATCGCGAATCTCACCAACCAATAAAATATCCGGGTCCTGACGCAAAGTTGCGCGCAACACACTACTAAAGGTTAAACCGATTTTTTCATGCAGCTGAACCTGACTAATACGCGGTAAACGATATTCAACCGGATCTTCAACGGTGATGATTTTTTTCTGCGGTTTATTAAGTTCAGAAAGCGCGCCATAAAGCGTTGTAGTTTTACCACTACCTGTTGGGCCAGTTACTAATACCAAACCATGGGGACGCGTAATTATTTTACGAAATCGCGTTACCAAGTGCGGAGGCATTCCGACACTATCAAGACTGCGCACACCGTCAGTATGATCCAACAAACGCATTACAACGGATTCACCGAATTGCACCGGCATAGTCGATAAACGCACATCAATATTATGATGTTTAACTTTTAAATTAAAACGACCATCTTGCGGTAAACGTTTTTCAGAAATATCCAAACTCGCCATTAATTTAATACGCACTACCAACGCTGATGCAATGCGCTTTTCATTCATCACCTGCTCAATTAATTCGCCGTCGATCCGGTTGCGAATGCGCAATACTTTTTCGTCAGGTTCGATATGAATATCTGAAGCTTTGTTGGTAAGCGCTTCTTCAAATATTTTTTGAAGTAACTTAACCACTGGCGCGTCGCTATCCGCTGAGTCTGCAATAAAACTATCGAGATCGACTGCAGATTCTTGCAATTCCTCGTCAAGTTCACCAGCAAGCGTCGCGATTTCACTGGCGCGACTGTATGCAATATCCAAAATATCCAGCAATTCGGACTCACGCACTACCGCCGGTTTTAAATTTTTCTGCAGGATGCGTTGCAGTTCATCCAAACAAAAAATGTCAGTTGGGTCTGCCATCCCCAACAATATGCCATCAAAATCCTCACGAAGAACCATAACGCGATAACGGCGTGCGCTCGTCTCAGGCAAGGTTTGAACTAAGTCTTTATCAAAACGAAATTGTTTCAACTGTACAAATGGAATTTGTAATTGGGTGGACAACAAATTAAGTAATTCATTTTCATCCACATAACCCAAATCAACTAATTGATTGCCGAGTTTGCGACCACTTAATTTCTGCTCTTGCAGCGCATGCGCCAGCTGCGATTCGGTAATCATATTTTTTTCGACGAGTAAGTCGCCGATACGAATACGCTTGGGTGCCGATGAATTAAACATGTTTATCTCACTCACTGCGCAAGGCAGCAATTCGTTGGTCTGTATATTGTTTTACCTGCTCCTGAATTTGCGGATATTCTCGCAAACGCTGGTAAGCCTGTAGCGCGCTTTTATGTTGCGATAAACCATCGTAAGCCAGCGCAAGTCCCAACCAGTAAGCAGGCTTTTCACCAAAACTATTTATCAAACGCTGATAGCTAATTATTGACTGCGGATAATTAGCAGTTTTGTGATATAGACTTGCCAATAGCGATCTGTAACTTTCATTGTTATCGGCAGAATTTAAATTTTTCTCAAGTAGCGCAATCGCATTTGTGTCGTCGCCATTGATGCTAAGTATCTGCGCCTTTAATTTTGATTTAACATCGATTGGCAAATATGTAGCTTGCTCAGCAATAATGTCCGCGGCCGTCGGATTATTTTGCTGTAAATAAATATCCGCTAGTAAAGCTACTGACAGTGCTGGCTTTTTTTCCGTAGCTATAAAATTCTTTAATAAAGTCTGTGCTTCTGTTTGTTTACCTTTGCTAATTAATTCCTGTGCGTTAAGCACAACTTGTTCGTCTTTCCAACCTGCGTTGGGCGATACGGAAACTGAAGGCGCTTCTGCTACGTTAAAAGGTTTAATCGTTTCAGATTTTGACGGCACTGATTTTCTAGATTCTGCTGCCTCTGAAATAGATGACTGAACCGTAAACTCTCTTGAAGGCTGTTCAGCTATTTCAGTAGAATTAACTTCATGGGCCAGCACATAACGAGCAGATATAAATCTCGCACGTTGATATAAGGCATCAGCAGCTTGTGAATTTCCTAAAGCAGTTTGCTCTTGCGCTTTAATGAGAAAGCGACCTGCAATTTTATCCAAACCCTCTTTCGCGTCTTCGTCATCCGCGCTCATGCTGAGAATTTTTTGATAATAACCGTAAGCATTATCTTCAACCGGTGCAGTTAACCGGTCCATAACAATTGCACGTTCAGCTTGTTGCAGTAAGTCATTGATATGATTTTTTAACTCAATGTTTTCTGCACTTTGATTTATTCGTAAGTCGACAACCGCAACTGGTGGTTCAATTGGAGCAACAGACACTGAATCAACTGCAGCCGCAGCACTGGAAACATTAGTCATTTGGGCTTGTACAATAAGCTCATGGTTAGCTTTTACAGGTTCGACCTTCTGGACTTGTGGCGAACCGACTGCAGGGTTTTGCCTGGAAGAAAATGCTGACCACGCGAATTTCAGCCCCGATACAACAAAAAAAATAACGATAAATAAAATTAAAAGTTGAACCCTGGATGATTGTTTTTTTTGTGCAATTGACGAAGCCTGTAAGAGCGCATCATCGTATCCTTCAGTGCCATCGGCAACCGATTGACGCCCGGATAAATCACGCAGCATATCGTTGAGTAAACTCACAAGCTTACTCCTAGTAAGTTTGGCAGAATCAGTGCCGAGGCAACCGCCGCTAGCGCAACGCCAGGCCACAACCAGATATTCCGCTTGGCTAGAATGCGGCCTATTGAGCGGCTCTCTTTTGTATCTTGAATCGCGCGTGCCATATGGCTACGCGTAACTTTTTCACTTTTCTCGCCATAAGCAGCAAGCATAGCTTTATGAGAGATAACGTTAATTAAACGCGGAATACCGCCAGAGGCACGATAAAGCAATCCCAACGCCGGGCGCGAAAATAAATTTGCACCGCGATAACCTGCCGAACTTAAACGATAACTAACGTAATTTGCCAAACTGCTACGAGGAATACCTTGCAAATATTCTGAGAAAACAATGCGCTGTTTTAATTGACGCAAATCAGAACGGTTTAGTAAGTCATCCAACTCTGGCTGACCGATTAATACTACTTGCAGTAATTTATTTTTTTCAGTTTCTAAATTAGTGAGTAATCGCAACGCTTCAATTGTTTCGCGCGGCATAGCTTGAGCTTCATCCACAATCAATACGACTTGTTTTTTCTGTTGCGCAAGATCAACCAAACGCTGATTGATTTCTCGCAGCAATTGATAGGAAGGCATTTCGGGAGAATAAGCAATTCCAATTTCTTCAGCCAAAAACCATTTAAGTTCTTCAGGCGTTAAATAAGGATTAGGGATATAAGCGGTAAGAAAATTACTACCGAGACTTGCCAATAATTTTCGGCTTAATAACGTTTTTCCAGTGCCAACTTCGCCAACGATTTTTATGAAGCCTTCACTGTGGCGCAATGCTAATAATAATGTGCTAAGCACTTCGCGGTGACTCTGACTATTGAAGAAAAACTGCGTGTCAGGTGTCAGCGAAAACGGATGCTCCACTAATCCAAAGTGCTGGCGGTACATAGAAACCTCGGATAACAATTACCCTTCAAGTAAGACGAAAATTTATGGTTTGTTATTATCTTCGCCAAGATTTTGAATACGTTTTTCACTTTGTTCCAATTCGTTTTGCCAAGTGTTGCTATCGACAACAATGGGGCGTAACAAAATAACTAATTCAGTTTTGGTTCTTGCTTTGCTCTTTGTACGAAACAAACTATTTACCAGCGGAATATCACCAAGCACAGGTCGTTTGCCATCACTATTACGTTTGTTTTCTTGCATCAAACCACCCAATACAATGACTTGACCATTTTGCGCTTTGACAATACTGTCTGATTCACGAATTCCGCGTAACGCTAACGGCAACGAAAAATCCTGACTGCCAACAGTAAAGTTTTTTTGTTGATCAGTAACTTCACTAACTACTGGGTGTATGTGTAAAACCACCTCGCCTTCTTCAGAAATTTGCGGTGTAACATCTAAGGATATGCCGCTAAAAAATGGTGACAATTCGATATTTGGTGTGCTTGAAACCGAAGTCGCATTTGAGGTGGTATTATTGGAAATACCTGTTACAAAATATTCATCCGACCCAACTCTGATGACTGCTTTTTGATTGTTCACGGTAGATACACGGGGGCTCGACAGCACTTGCACAGTACCCTGAGTTTCTAACAATGAAAGCACTTTGGTGATGTCTTGCACGCGTAATAACGAAGCGAAAGTTCCACCGGTACCTTCACGTGAAGGAACGGCCATACTTTTCAACACACCATCTTCATAATAACGATAGGTTCTGGTGATATCTCTGTATTTGTCGACTGGTGTAGTGCCATCTGAGTTGAGATTAAAACCGTCTTGCAAATTATAACCTTGCGTTAATTGGCCGCTAATTGCACTCCAATTTACACCCGCTTCAAAACCTTCGTTTAAACTGACTTCCAAGATTTTCGCTTCAAGAATTACTTGACGTTTCACACTCAACTCAGAGCGCTCCAAAAATTCACGCACAGCACTCAACTCACTCGGCAATGCTTTTACAACAATCATTCCTGCTTGTGGCGATATAGTGACAGTACGACTTTCACTTTCTCCACCAATAATTGATACAACGGTGCTATGCAAGCTTGACCAAAAATCGGTGTGATTCAATGTTTGTACGCGTGAGCCAGGGGTAATGCCCTGCCCTTGACCGCTACTGCCACCGTTTCCTGACTTATTATTATTTTGTGCGGACTCCAACATACCTAATAAATTCGCAGTATCGCCACCACTATTTGAAGAACCGCCAGATGAACCACCGTTATTGTTATTGTTCTGACTATTAGATTGAGCACGGCCAATCAATACCGCCGTATCTGAAACACCGACGCGTTGCACATCCAAATAATTAATATGGAAAACTTCGGTGCGCAGTGCGTTTGCATAAATAGTGTAAATGCCACGATCTTGCTTATATTCATAACCATAAATATCACGCGTTACACGCAACACATCTTCAACAGTTACATTTTTCAAATCGAGAGAAATATTTCCACTCACTTCAGGGTGTACAACTACGTTAATACCAGTGCCGTTCACCAGACCTAAAAAGAATTCTTTTGCAGGAACAGCACGTACAGACACATCAAAACGCTCAGTGAATTTTTTACCGCTGGCAGTTTTAATAGTGTTGTTATCTAAAAGTGCTTTAGTCACTTCGTCAGGCACTGGCGTTGCTTTTTTATTGCGCTCGGCCTGTTCTGCAACAATTGCGCTCATTTCATTTTCAACAGGATTTTTCTTATTGCCATTATTTGAGCAACTATTAATAAACACCGATGCCACTACAAAGAGCGACAAATACAGCCGGTGAAAAAAAACTCTGTTATTTTTTAATGGCATAGCCATAACTCCATAAAGCAATTATTTGCGAATAGCCGTGTTGTTTAATGCCACGCGCCAGACTTTACCGTTTTGCTGTAGCGTAACCGCGTCAGCATCAATTCTTTTTACAAGTGCTCCAATATTTTTTACGGTTTGGTTCTCCTTCACTACCTCACCATTGATAATGGCAACCTTGCGCTCACTTGAAATTAATATACTTGTCACTGTAATAGGATTTGTTGCAGTTCCAGTGCCAGCACTTGTCGAGCCTGAAAAACCGAGCGGCGCAGTTGGATCAGCAACAGGGTCAGCTGCCTGAATATTGGCTGTGCAAAATAATAAACCTGATGCTAATAGCCGTAACATTCTAAACACCAAAAAGCCCCTCTTCTGAACTCAATGTGTACACCTTTAAAAGCACTTCTCCATTGGGATAATGATCAACTTTGTAATCAAGACTTTGCCAATAGAAACGCCACGGCAAATTTTCAAGCGCATTTAACAATTGCACTACCTGACTAAAACTTCCTGATACACGAAGCTCAACCACATGTTGATAAACACCGGCTTTATTTTCTTCGCTTGGCTGGCTGTTGTTTTCACCCACCGCAACAAAATGCAATTCTTGTGCAGGTAATGTATTTACCTCCAACAATGTAAGTTGTTGGGTTTTTTGCAATACTTCCTGCAAGGCTTGCGGCAGCTGATCGGCTTTTATTAAATTCTGTGAAACGTTTTGAAGCTGTGTATCCAGCGCGCTAATATCGCTTTGCAGTTGCGATATTTGTTCTTTTTTCTGTTTATCAGGATCATTCAATAAATTTTGCGTAGACGCCGTAATTTGCGTTTGCATGGTCGTGCGTTGCACAACCAATGCATCCAATTGCGATTTAGTATCTGCAGTGTTTTTATCAATTGATGATTGAATTAAAAAATTCCAAAGCATAAAAATGATAGCGATTGCCGTTAAAAAAATAAGCGCGCGCTCACGTATGATACGAGCATCAATTTTTTCCTGCAGTTTTTTAAGGGACTCAAGCATTAGTGTGTGCCCCCATTATTTTTTTCGTCTTTAGGCTTTGCCAAACTAAATTTCAAAGAACCTGATTTTTCAGGATCGCGCGCAACATTGAGCACACCAAAGCCGACATCGCTAAAACTGGCATCTTTACGCAATCTTTGCATATACAACGGAATTTGATCTGCACTGCGAGTTAATCCGCTCAGCTCCGCATATTTCCCACCGCGCTGTAATGAAAAAGATTCTACCGAAATAGTATTTAGGGAAGCGGCTCCAAGCGCATTTAATTGTGCGGAGAAGCCTTTATCATTACCAAGGTCTTGATGAGAGATCATGTTGAGAATTTGCTGATGACGCTGCACATTTTTTTGCAGTTGAATAATTTTTGCATCCAACTCAGCGCTAGCTTGCGCTGGCTTTTGAATATTTAAAGCTTGTAATTGAGTTTGTAGCGTTGCCTGCGTTTTTTGCTCCGCTTCAAGTTGTTGTTGCAACAAATTGTGCTGATGACTGGAATAAAATGAGTAAGCTATCAGTAATACCAGCAATGCCAGACCTGCCCACGCCATATGTATAGCGCGCAGAGGTTCGCGATTTGGGCGAAACTCCGGAAGGTATAAATTGATCTGTTGCATCAAGCGGCCCCCACAGCGTCTTCACGCAAAGCCGCGCCTAATGCCAACAAACATAAAGAAAGACTATGCTCTTGAACGTCTGCACCTAATTGCAAACCAGATTCAATATTAAACAATTCAATTTTGACAGCCATGCTGTTGCGAATTTCTGGCGTAAGCTTATCGCCAGTAACATTTTCGCCGCAAATATAAATATGGCTTGGCGGTGTCTGGCGCATTTGCCGCTCGAAATAATCTAATGAACGTTGTAGCTCCAACACCAAAGCATCTGCTGGCAAGTCATCTAACAAACCGGCGTTGTATGCCAGAGAAAATTGTCGCGACAAATAAACATTTCCATCGCGAATAATTTGTAAGCTTCCGCCACCTTGCGCAAGTTTTACGAGAGCAATACCGCGCTTGGTGTCGTAACATGATTGCGCCAAATTGCGTAAGGCGAGCTCAGGAATATCAATTGATTGCAAATCCAACTGTGCGGCTTTTGCCTGACTTACAAGTTGAATTACATTATTACGCTGGGCAACAACGGCGTAAGCCATGCGATTGGCACCGCGCGCGCTATCTTCAGGAAGCAAAAATGCATCCAGCACTGCATCAGCAATAGGAAATTGGATTAAATCTTTGACTCGCCAACGTAAAGCTTCAGCCAGTTCTTCCGGCGGAACTTTCGGCGCTTCACCTAAAAGCATTTGGTAGGTACCATTGCTCATCACAATATTACACGGCACTTTTTGTAAACCAAGTTTAGCGAGACGATTGCGTAAGCTATCGGCTGCCTGCGAGAGATCATCGGAAGGAATAAATTCAGAGTGATTAAGGAAAGGTTGTTGCGTGGCGGTTCGTTTTATATGCGCGAAAGCAACGCCGTCGGTACTGAACTCCACACCGATGACTTCATTTCTTTTTGATTTCGCACCGAACCAGTTCAAACCAGCGCCTCTTCAACGGAATTTATATTTTGATTGGAGTTTTTGAGCGAAATCTGTTTGCAGAAACTCTCTAAAAATTGCCAGTCACCTAATAACTCTTCTTTATAATTAGCTATATAAACATAACCTTTAACATGACCTTAGACCATAAAAGGTAAAAACGCCAAATGTTTCATATTGTTTTGTTTGAACCAGAAATACCGCCAAATACCGGAAATATCATTCGCCTGGCAGCAAATACCGGTTGCCAGCTTCACCTTATTGAGCCTCTCGGTTTTAAGTTAGATGAGAAGAGTGTTAACCGCGCGGGACTGGATTACGCCGAAGCTCAAGACCTCAAGCTATATAAAGGATGGGAGGATTTTTTAGATCGGCAAAAACCGCAGCGAATTTTTGCGTTGAGCACCAAAGGCACGCGCTGCCATAGTGACGTTAGTTTTAAGTCCGGCGATTATTTATTATTTGGCCCTGAAACTCGCGGCTTACCAGCGGACATTCGCGGCAGTTTACCGACCGATCAGGTCTTGAGAATTCCCATGGTGCCGGGCAGCCGCAGCATGAATTTATCCAACTCGGTTTCAGTGATGGTCTTTGAAGCCTGGCGACAATTGGGTTATACAGGCGCGTTAGATGTCAGTATTAAATGAAAGGCTTCTTTGATCGGCCTATAGATGGGGAAGTACGGGAGCGGTGACTTCATGGTGGCTGACTAGTATCATGCGCGCCATTCCTGTTAGTGAGCTTTTATTATGGCAAGCATTCAAATTCTAGTCGGCAGTGTTTACGGCGCCGCTGAGCAAGTCGCGGAGATAGCCGCTGAAAAGCTGCGCGAACTCGGCCATCAAGTAACCTTAAATACCTATGCGCGCGCAGAAGATCTCGTTCGCGATGCCGACGAGGTTTTGCTGCTGTGTCACTCGAATACCGGCGCGGGTGAATTGCCAGACAATATTGAACCTATATACCTGCATATCACTCGCGACTATCCGCGCATCGCGAATAAACGCTACGGCGTCATTAATCTCGCCGATAGCAGTTACAACACCTTTAATGAAGCAGGCCGTATGCTGGATGCAGCTTTTGCCGATCTCGGTGCAGTGCGTATTGGCGAGCCGCTAATAATAGATGCGTGCAGCGGAGACAACCCCGCTACCTTGACTACCGACTGGGTAAACGACTGGGCAAAATTACTATGATTGCGCCCATTGGTTTGTTTTACGGCAGCTCTACCTGCTACACAGAAATGGCGGGCGAAAAAATTCGCTCGCAATTGGGTGAAGACCTTGTCGATGTTTTCAACATCAATGAAACGCCGATTATTACTGCCGAGTTTTACAACTTCCTCATCCTCGGCATTCCTACGTGGGATTACGGCGAGCTGCAGGAAGACTGGGAAGAAATCTGGGAAGACATTGCCGACGTCGATTTCAGCGGCAAAAAGGTCGCCATTTACGGCCTTGGCGACCAAATCGGCTACCCTGAGTGGTTTCAAGATGCTATGGGCTATTTGCACAGCAAAGTCATCGCGCGCGGTGCAATTCCTTGCGGCTACTGGCCAATTACCGGTTACACCTACGAAGCCTCCAAAGCTCTGACACCCGACGAAACACATTTTGTCGGCCTCGCGCTGGATGAAGAAAATGAATTCGACAAAAGCGCCGAACGCATAGCAACCTGGTGCGAGCAGATTCGTGACGAGTTTGGGTTGTGACCGACAATATTCACAACGCGACATTGGAATGGGATGAAGAAGGCCAACCTATTTCCAGCGTATTTGGCGATGTGTATTTTTCCAAAGCAAATGGACTTGAAGAAACACGCCATGTTTTTTTGCATCACAATCAGTTACTAGAACGTTTTACTGCGTTAAAAGACACGCAACATTTTACAATTGGCGAAACCGGTTTTGGCTCTGGTTTAAATTTTTTAGCGGCGTGGAATTTATGGCTGACAACTGCGCCAAAGTCGGCGCAATTGCATTTTGTGTCTGTCGAGAAATATCCGCTTAACAAAACAGATTTAACGCGTGCACTGTCACTCTGGCCAGAATTAGAAAATCTATCCGATCAATTAATTGACAGCTACCCAACTTTTGTCGGCACTGGTTTTCATCGTTTAAAATTTTTAGATGGACGCGTCAGCCTCACGTTAATTATTGATGATGCGGCAGTAGGCTTCACTAAATTACTCGCAAGTACTCATCCGCTTTTTAAAAATGCCAGCACAAAATTTGATGCCTGGTTTCTGGACGGTTTTGCGCCGTCTAAAAATCCACAAATGTGGAGCGACGATTTATTTTCGTGCATTAACGCATTAAGTAAAACCAATACCACAGCAGCAACTTTCAGCGCAGCAGCCATCGTAAAAAATGGTTTGAAAGCCGCGGGATTTTCCGTGCAGAAAGTCGCTGGATTTGGCCGCAAGCGTGAAATGGTTAAAGCAATATTTACTGCTGAACCCGAAGCCTTAAACCCCGACGATTTTAGCTATCGCGGAAGTTTTTCACCCTATCCCGCCCCCTGGGCAATCGATAAAAATAAAACTGCATATATTGATAAACGTGCATTAATTATTGGCGGAGGTTTGGCAGGCTGTCATTCGGCGCGGGCTTTAGCAGAACGGGGCTGGCAGGTTAAAATTCTTGAGCGACGCAGAGAACTTGCACAGGAAGGTTCGGGGAATCCACAAGGTGTGCTCTATGCAAAATTATCGCCTATGGAAGAAGCGCATGCCTCATTTAATCTAACGAGCTTGCAATATGCGTTAAATTTTTATCGCCCACTGTGGGAGAAGATTGGTGATAATTGCGGCGTATTGCAACTCGCGCATAAAAAATCTGAAGCCGAGTTACACGAAC
>Ga0247741_1000559_pt1 | contig 21040 bp, 19 predicted proteins | sample UWRJL213509R2_FD_180945 | JGI IMG/M metagenome (GOLD analysis project Ga0247741, IMG submission 180945) | Plant litter microbial communities from Arlington Agricultural Research Station in Wisconsin, United States - UWRJ-L213-509R-2 | ecosystem: Environmental > Terrestrial > Plant litter >... | reverse complement strand
TTTCTATGAATGAAATATGTTCTTCTACTACTCAAATCGCTGAATATAAAGGAGTGATCAGAATATTATTAGAGATTCTTCAGAAAATATGTGAGAGTATATCCACTCGTCTTCAAAGATATTCTTCCACTACTCAAAAGTGCAAAATGTCAGATAGACTTACTGAATATGCATCGGTGATCAGATTATTTTTTCTCAATCGAGATTGCTCATAACATTGTACAGATTTTTATTGACTACATATGTTATTCTATCACTGAAGAGTGCACAATGAGGGGTCGACTCAATGAAAATGACCAAGTGATCAGACAATTATCATCTACTCCATAGCTTTCACAAATTTCTATACATGAAGTGCAATCAGAGTATCACTCATGGTAAGTTACGAGTCTGAATGCAATGAGGAATTGTCCTTATAAAACGGCTGTCCAGACATTGGATGTAACGGCTAAGTAGTCGGCAACGGCTGGAAGCGCGTGATGAAATGGTATCAATCTGGTTATTGTCCGGATTGGGATATAGGTGCGCGGCTGGCAAAGGTGATGAGAATGTCAACACTCTACAGCTGACTGTTTTTTTTCCTCTCAGAATTGTTCCTGCTATGCCATGCAATGGCCCAATTTTCAAGTCGTTAAATATGTACCAGTTCTGAATGTTGGACTCGGCTGCTCAAGTGTCTTTCCGATCCATTCCAACTCAGATCATTACTTGAGCGTATTACAGGTACCATGTGATGTAGCGAACATGGTGATCATTGCCACGCACAAAGAAACATTTGACCATTGTTCAATAAAAGTGCATTCTATTAGACGGCTCCCCTTGGAATAAGCGAGCAGCTACTAAAATACAATCACAGCTGTTCCACCCATCTCCTTGACTAGTTCCATGACATCTGAGCCAGAGTTGCATTGTACACGTGCCCATAGCGGATAACCTCTATTGTTGTAAGTCAACGGTTCAGAAATCTGATGAGAGGTGAATCCCTATTTTATTTTCATAAATAATTTCCAAGCCCACCTGGGTGTTGGGTTCCTGCCGATAAATGCAGAGGTTGATGTTGTTGATGCTGCGACGGATGCTGGGTACAGCTTGAACAGGCCATGCATACATCTCTGGTATTGTCGAGACGTGATCGGACCTCTGAATAGTGGGCAGGCTCTCCTTGATGATTGCAATCCAGGGTGAGGAAGCAGAGTGCACCATAACGTTCATCATACTCTCATAGCTTGTAAAGCAGCGCTCGTAAAATGGGTACATTGTGCATCCATGGATCTCGAGGGTGCCGTATGCGCTTCGAAAGCGACGCATCATCTGCAAGTTGAGGGTCAACATTGAGGCTGGGCCAATGACAAAGAGCACTTACTGGGAAAAAGATAGACTGATAGTCAGGAATTTCATAGCCCAGCTCGATAAAAAACACAGCCGAGATGCGAAAGGAAGAAGATATGCCTGGCATGTTGTAGTTGAGATAGAAAAGGCAAGCAAGAAACCGTTGGATTTTTAAAGCAAGAATTGCCGGCAAATTCCGTCCGCATTCCTTTGGACGACATCGAACAGAATTCTGAAGCTCGATTGTCTGATATGGATGTCATTTCAAAGAACTGGTACTTAGAATAGAACGGTAAAACTGTCGCCTGAATTATCCTGCTCCAAACCAGATGCATTTCCATCTTCATCAACCCCTTGGCTGTTTCCCAAATGAGCATTGCCAGACGTTGCCGCAGATATCATCAAGTTTTTGAGATCGACTTGCGCAAGCTGTATCTGTACTGCTGGAGACAGCGAGAGAAAGATATCGATTAGTCTTTCCAATGACTGGCGCGATGCCACCGGAAGATTCTGCCGACTGGCAGGATAACTGCCATCTAGCGAGGAAAGATATATAAACGAATGATTACCTGATGGAGCGCATGCTAGTCTCTGGCCAGATTTGAGACCCGAAAGTTGGGACAGAGTTTCCCAATCGCTATTTCTGCGCAGTAGATTGAGAATGTGCTCAGATAGCACATAGCGGGCTTGGATGATGTCTTGTATATTGAAAGTTGCGTCAATAGTGAGATTCAACGATTGAATGCGTTCATCAATCTTGGTCTTCTCGAGAACATTGGTGTGCCAACTTGCAGACAATGCAGACACTCTCTGCGGTGTCAGAAACCTCTGGAGCTGAATATAGTACCGTCAGAATAGAAATAGAAGTGGATGAGAAAACATACTGCGTTCAGCGCGTCGGTATCGAAAGGTCTCTCCGACATGATTCCCCATGTATGTGAGCGAGGATCGGCTGGAAAAATGCATCCAGCCGTCTTTCGAGCCATTGCATGCATTTTGTCAAATCCATCAACAATAAGATGGCACTGGTGATCGTTCAGGTCCATGTACTGCTTGAGACGAAGATCAAACTTACGCCTTTGAGGATTTCACGGTAATTTTGAAGATACGCCTTCAAAGGCAACACAGTCTTGCCATATGCCAGAGACAGACTGAAAGGCCCATATAGCTGTTCTAGTTTCAGCAACGTCTCCAAAAATGTTCAAGAGAAGGAACATACGAGTGGTGGAACATTAAATTTGATCCCAATAGATGTGATCAGGTGAGCCATACGCGTAAATGAAATGCCCTGAAAGCTAGCCGGCTGTTTTCTGAGATCGATGAGAGAATCAATATCGCCTCTGGCCACGAGAGCAGAGTTAGCGTCAGAATTTGCGCCAATGTCCCCCAAGGTGAAAGGCCGTCCAATCTCTGAGGAGAGGGCGTCTTCAAGTGCAGCAGCTGCGCGAACAATCTCAGCAGAGTTCTTTATAGATCAGACTCAGGCCTTGCGTACAGTCCAACAAAAATGTGACTCACCCGATACAAGCGAAACCGCTGGAGGGCGTAGAGAAATGCAACTGTGCCATCACCACTTCCATACCAAAGAGGACGGTGTCGACTGATGAGCTGTGTCTCTTCAAGTGCCTGGACCAAATCAGACGCCCCTGCAATGCGCCGAATCTGGTCCTGGATTGAACGCTCGCCCTTTACCGAGTGCTTGGTGTATCGTTTGCTGATAGACTCTCGGAAGATGATATCAAGCGATGATTCTAGGCCGCGCTGGTATGCATGGCTTGCTATCTGAATTCCCACTTTGAGCTCATCACATGGATGAGGTAGCAAGCAGCCCTGCTGTATATTACAGCGATTTACGATGAGGCTGAGGAGAACGTCTGGTGCAGCAGCAAGAGCTGACAGAAAGAGATGTATGTATGAGAAACAAGTGGGTATGGAGATGTAGGTCATACCGGGATGGAGAACTAAAAAAACCCATGCCCCATCGTCGTCATAAAGACGGCTCGATGCACAAAGTCTATGATGCCCATCTAGCAGCACAATCTGCTCTTCTGCACGAAGCTTATAGGTGCATTTCCGATCGCGAGGCAAGTCTGGTATAGGTAGCGTACTTTTTAGCGATGGTACTGCAAGCCCCGGATAATCGTGCGGCAGGGCATTGGCCTTGAGAAGTGGATACAAGCCAGTTGAGATGTACCCCTCGTTGATTTCTCGTGTTCCATGGTGCAGAGTAACCTGAGAGGAATTGGCGGCCACCTGTATGAAGAAAAAGTTGTCAAGGATCTGCCGTATTTGATCGTGTCGATAGAGGCTTAGAGGCTTAGGCGGTGGAAAGCGCTTCATAATGGTATCTGCATCCAGATGCGTTTCCGTTGTAGCGAGGAACCCAAGACTGTTGAGCGACATGGTGGCAAAGAGCAAGAGGTATGAGCTCACGTGGGCTTATTCTGATGTCAGTCGTTGATTGGAATCATTGGGTAGTTATAAGGCTGGTCCAAATACAGATGTGATATACGCAGCCTCCAATTTGAATACGTAGGTTGGAGCCACGATACAGTTTCAACTGAGATTAAAACACGTAAAACAGCAACTGGTTGTATATATAAAAGCATGCTGTGGCATTGACTGCTGTTCCCCAGACGCAAACCAATTTCACATTATCTCCATAGACAATTGCCCAAACATCTTATTCCATTGTCAGTCGTCCATCGGAATAACATAATATACTCTCATACAAGGTGGCTATAGTAATTTTGCCAGGGTTTGTGATCCAATCGACCAAGCTTGCAAAGAGCATGCTCAAGAAAGATTGGCCCAAAGTCAATCGACACAAGTTCGTCGGGTGTCATGCGTTGCTCAAACTCGTGGGTTATTGATTCCAATGCCTTCTGTATATCTTGAGGCGTGCTCAGCAGGGTGTAACCAAGCGCCTTGAGACCATCCATGGCACCAAGCTGCAATCGATGGATCAGCCGAGCCATCTCCGGCATTGTAGGCATTTTCAGCTTGCCAGCAACGGCATAGTCAATGGCGATCTGAGCAGCTGTGAGCTCCCCAAAGGCTGGAAATATGTGAGCGATCGAACGATGAGCGACCTCGATGGACTGTGGTTGCTCAGCCTCAAACCATTTCCTCCAAGATCCTCCGTCAGTATTGAGCAATTCCCAATACCGGTCAACATGGCCAACTAGGCGCGCACGCGCGGTTTGACCATACGCAGCCTGGTTGCAGAAGTAAATATCGTCGGTGGCTCCCTCCTTCTTCCAATCGTCCAAGTCGTTGAAAAATATCGACTGTTGGTTCCACAGAAATTTGGTATTGTGGGTCACGCCCCGATAGATTAACGCGCTGAAAAATCCAGGGATTGTGTGGAGGTTCTCAGGGGAGTATGGGCCTCCAGGCTGAAGGATTACTCGTCGTGATTTAGCCAAGTCTCGGAACGGAAGTTTCTTGTCGCTACCGTTGTAAACATCCCAGAGATACTTATTGCGGTCTTTCTGAACCCGAGTCCATCCAGGTTGTTTATTCGGCGGCTCGAAACCGGGGGTTTCAACAAAGGGCATCAACGCGGCGATCGATTTGAAGAAGGAGTCGAATGCGGCCTTATTAGGTATAGTGCTATCCAAGGCTTGAGATTGTTGAGCGGGAGGTGCAAGAAGTGGCATAGTCGTCGTAGAGATGGTGGCAATAGGTGTCAGGTCGGCCAGCCGTGACCAGGGCGCAGCAGCTTTGAGGTCGACAGCGTCGAGACGTGAGATGAGGTTTGGGTTGAGCGGAGCACATGTGGATATGCCAGAGAAAATGCTCTCCGCCAAGCTTGCAATCCGGCTTTGAGGATTGGAAAGCGGGTGTTTGGCCAAGAACTGTGTGGCCCAATCGTCGACTTGAGTGAACCTCACTTTCCTGTTCTTCCCCAATCCGAAAACCTTCTCCGAGATGGAATAGGCAAGACCGAGCTGAACGGGTTCAATTGTGAGAGCATGAGCTCCCACTCTCGCAACCAGCTCTCGTACAACCCATGCCTGAGCCCGTTTACGATCTTGCTTTTCGATCTTGAGCCAGGAAGCGATGATGTCGACCACCTCCTCGCATTCATCGACGGCTGACCGGATGAAAAAAGACTTGTGCTTGTACTCGATCTGGTGAATCGCTTCTCCAATCGAAAATCCTTCAAGGTAGTTGGCGGCGTCAAAAGGTTTACTGCAAGGTCGATTCTTGTGCATTTGCCGCAAGTCAACAAACAGCTGCGTGATCTTGGACGAGGCCTGGGTCGTAGAGGGACGGGTACCCTCGTGGAACCACGCACAGGTGACATGGTCCTCGATCCAGTTCCAAAACAGGAAATTGGCGATAAGGCCTTCAGCACGGCTGCTCCAGAGACCAACCCGCGAGGAGTTTTGAGTGGCCTGATAATTGGCCACGACATCGCTAGCTGTCTTGGAGATCGTCGTTGCATCCAAGACTGTGAGAAGCTCATCCTGAGCCTTGACAACAATGCGCCTCTCGAGAGGAGCCGTCGACCGAACCATCGAATCCATGGACTCGAGATCTTCTTCCTTGACGTTGACCAAGAAGCCTGGCCCAAGCTCAGTGCCAACTGCAGGAGGTGGGTTTACCACTTGGCCCCCAGGCGTACCTTTTGAAATATCAGCTCACAATCCAGGGTAATAGTTCAGAGACATGGACTTACGTGGACTATAATCATGACCGCTCATCCGTTCTTCAGACTCGGGACTGTCTTCTGAAAGAAAGAAAATGAGCAGGTATTCCGAGGGACGACATCGAACGGAATTACTTTCTGCGTCATCGCCCTTGGTCTTCCGACTCCTCTTTGAGCGCGCGTCATTGCCATCGGTCGTTGCCTTTCGTTTCTTGTTCAGCAGGTCCTCGCCATTGCGTGCAGCAGCGCCCATTGCTGTGAATATTTAGCCGTCGGAATTGAGAGGAATAGATCATTGGACATACCTTTTCGGGATTGTCCACGAAATTTGACTGCGTCTCGACCCTCCTTTGTCAAAACGCACACTGGAATCGCAGCCTCTGCTCTTACAGAGTGCTTAGCCCATTCTTCCACCGCATCCTTGTAGTCCGTTCTGTTGTAAGGCGCCTCCGACGCGACCGTGTTCGAGTTCCACAGTTTTGCCAGCCCGGCAGGGTCTTTTTCTGCAAGTTCCTCAATCGTCTCTACCTGAAACTCGTCTTTGAGGAGCTCGCGATAATCATACCCCACCTCCAGATCCTCAGAAGCCCATCCCGGCGGCATATCCCAGGCAGGTGCCTCGACTCGAATGAGGTCTTCGATGTAGGAGAACGATTGGATGAGTTTGGGCACATCGACTCGCAGAAGCAGGCAAGGGTTGACCTGAGTCACAAGTCCCATAATGAGCTCGACGATGCTCCTCGTAAGGTGTTTCACCTGAGAGATGGGTTGGAACATCGCCCACCCATCGGCGGTGAAATTCGCCTGGGTGCAGGTGACGCGTTCCGAGAGTTGATGTTGACTGGAAAGTGAGAAAAATTTAGAACCGATGAGCAACAGTTATTGGCAGACTTACGTGGCTGGGTTTCGTAGATCAAAACCTACTGGGAGAAGCGTTCCATTGGGAAGTGCTCCCAAAGCAACGGTGTTCACTCCTTCGAGAATAAGATCTGGTGGGTAGCCGATCAGGCTAAGCCGTACGTGGACTCGGCTCTTGTCCAAGCGATCTGCACGGTACGTGGGCTGGCAGCCAGAATGGTAGTGCAGACCATTGAAGATGACGGTCGAATACTCTTCCATCTTGATGCAAATTCCTAAATCGAAGACGTAAAAGTATTCCTCCTCGACGCCATCATACGTCCGAGTGAGGATGGTCATGCCCGTTGGTACAGCGCCCGAATCACGGCCATCCATATGAGATGAACCAAACGGGCCCAGGGAGACGATGGCATTCCCTACTTCATTGTGAGTCGTCAAACTCGCAAGTCATTAGATGATGTTACTCACCTCCTCTCCCATCTGGTTCCACGGCGGTCGCTATGTTGAGTTGGAAAGCTGGGTGGATGACGTTCCCATCTTTGCCAATCCTTGGGAGGTTTGTAACCTCTGCCTGCCGCGTTGCGATCTCAAGAAGTCCGGGTGGACCCATCTCAAGGGCTGTTATGGCAGCCGCTGCACCGCACTGAGTAATAGCGAGTCGATTAGAACAGAAAGAAAAAAGACGGCGGATCGAAACTTACTTCAAGAATATCCTTCCGGAGCTGTGCATCCTCCGACGGACATAAAGACAGAACCTTCATACCCTTTCCTGGAGCTGAAAGCATCTTTTGTATCTGAAGCGTCGAAGCCACAGGATAGCAGCGAGGCCCGTTTTTGAGCGACTTTGCCATGTCGCTGCGCTCAAATTGTACCCCTCCCACCCATTTTCCATCCTCCGTCTTCACCGCCTTGTCATGCGTTATATCCTCTTCTTTACCGAGGATACGATCCTGCACACTTTTGAAGTGGGCCAGTACTTCGGGGGTTCGGTCCTCTCTTTAGACGCGGCGGTGAGCATACAAACATGCCCTAGATGATATACACTTACCGAGAAACCATCCATACATGAAGACGATCGTCTTCGAGCTTTCCTGACCCGTACAGATCACGAATAACAAACCTGTCGTGCTTGCTGGGTGTCAAGGTGACAATTCCTAGTCAAGTCAGTCCGTCGAACGACGTTGAATAGAATATAGAAAGCTTACCAAAATTTGTCCGTTCAGCTGCATCGCTCGGCGGTCGAAAGGTGGACGAGTGCTTGAGGAGTTCGGCCTGAGACTTTTTGGCCCAGTCCCACATTCCAAGGATGATGTTTGCATCAGGGTTTTTGACAAGTGGATGTGTTGGAATCCGATAGAGCTTGGGCAAGCGAGGGTCGCGTCCCGGTAGGTCGAGCTCAACCGCACCCTCCGGCGGTGGAACGGCCACCCGTATGGCAGGCTCAACATCAGCCTCGACATCTTCAACCGCCGCCTTTTTCGAACGTCTCGGAAGAGGCACAGCTTTCCTTGTTGACTTTGGAGCCTTGGGCTTGGGCATCTTCCTTGGTTCACCATAGCTGTCGTCGTCGTCGTCGTCGTCCAACTCCTCCCTCGAATCTGACTGGGAATAATCGTCCTCGTCATCTTGAGAGTTTTCCCAGAACGCCGTTCGGGACTTGTTGTAGTGTCTCCCAGCTTCCGACGGAGGTTGTGGAGTTGGAGATGGCGAAGATAAGAATAAAGACATTAACCGGCAAAAAGGAGTTGCGGTTGAAAGCTAGAGGTAACAGCAGCAGCGTCCAAATAAGGACTTGGAGAGTCTGAGACTCGTGGATTATGTAATCCATGCCAGACTCGAGTCTGCTGCCCCAGTACTTGTAGTATACGCAAAGGGCCCCAAGAATCACCGTCGATGAAAGACAAGATTAAAGCCCATAGTCTATTCGTAGCATCCCAGATGTAGACTATATCCAATTTAGACGCCGAAAGCATGAAAGTAAGCAAAAATGTGAGCGAAAGTCTCCGAAAAGCAGTTGGAGGTGTTCAGGTATGGCGATTGGCATCTAGCTGAGCGTCGTGGTGGCTGGAAACATACGTTGAAAGACTGCAGTTGCTCTTCTCAACATCTTGTATTCCCAGACCCACGCCTATCAACTTGGGTCTAGAGCGGCCGATTCAAGACGGACTGATTTAGTTATCGCATCAACTTATATTGTATAGGTATGTATGACAGCTCTACAGCTACGATAATGTACTATACGTGTCGATAGTGTAGTCGAGAGGAGGGTGGTGTTGGCAGTCAATGGCATGTGTACTCGATGTGCCGTTCAGCAGGTGTCGACTGTTGTATTCCATTCGACGTCGTAGGTTGGAATGTGCTGCATTGCTAGCCCTGTTGGTGGTGTTGTGCATGCCGATGGTTTGTGGCCAGAGTCGTGCCTACACGGCACCATTGCTGAGCTGTCCTAGTCGTACCTGCGCGGTACGATCGACAAGCGGTCCTGGTCGGTACAATCGACCCAGTCGTACCGTGAAGATACGACTGATGAGCGGTCCTATCATGCCTACGTGGTGCCACTGATGGTGTATGCGCAGTGCCATTGACGAGTGGTCCTGGCCGGACCTTCGCGGCACAATCAACCCAGTCGTACCGTGAAGGTACGACTGACGAGCGGTCCTAGGTTGCGCCTGCGCGGTACCATCGACCAGTGATGTGGCATGGTCGACAGAAGGTCCTGGTCGGACCTTTGCAGTACAATCGACCCAGTCGTACCATGAAGGTACGACTGACGAGCGGTCCTAGGTTGTGCATGCGTGGTTCCATCGACGAGCGGTCCTCATCGTGCTGGCGTGGTACGATTGGCGAGCGACGGATGGTCCTTGGCGATACAATCGACGAGCGGTCCTGGTCGTGCCTGCGTGGTTCCATCAACGAGCGGTCCTCATCGTGCTGGCGTGGTACGATTGGCGAGCGACGGATGGTCCTTGGCGATACAATCGACGAGCGGTCCTGGTCGTGCCTGCGCGGTACCATCGATGAGCGGCCCTAGTCGAATCGTTGCCAGCCACAGCTACTCGATGTGTGCCAAACGGACGGACGACGCGGCGATTCACATCCGTTACGGCGCCTGCGTATACGAATCGCGTATAGCACGGGTGGCGCGTCATTCGATTGCCAGGGGCACACAACCCACCCGTAAACCGGGTGACAAGTGGCAGGATTGCGGTGTCGCGAACATGCGATGGGGTGGAATCGGGCCTTGAAGCGAAAGCGGGGGAGGGTACCGTGTATATTACAGGTCGTGATCCAAGTCCGAGTACGCCAGGGAGCTCGCCAATTCACTGCAAGGGTGGTGAGCAAGTTAGAGATGGACGTATATGTGGGTTGATTAAGAACATACCTCGCGGGCCTCCCCCTTCACGGGTACCCCCTTGTAGTCCTCCCCACCCATGATCGACGAATCCCAGCCCACATCCTCATACGAGGAAAAGGGCGCCCGTGTCCTCGAGTTGGTGTCCTGGCTTGTCAACCGAGCCGACTCGAAAAGAGTCGTGGAGTGGGGCTGTAAAATGATGTTAGTATACTTATAATAGATATTAAAGTACTTTACTTACCTATTTATGATGTTTCCGGGTGTCGTACGGCCAGAGGGACGGAGGGAGGAAGTGGTGGTGGTGGGGGGAAGCAAAGATCAAGGACGAAAATCGTCGTTGATGGCGACGATGGCACTTGCCGAAAGCGGTGTGGCTGTGCACGCTTGAGGCAGTGGACGCTGCACAGCAACATATCGTCGTCTCATCGTAGAATTAAGTATCCAAGACTTGATGCGAATGTATTTAGAGTAGATTCGTCAAAAAAAATTGAGTCTAATACGTCAAAAACTCGAAGATATCGTATGTAGCAGTAGAAGATCTAACAAAATTAGTATTTCTGCAATATTTTGCTCAATTTCAACTCGTTTGGTGTGATCTAAATGGTTTTAGAATCGTTATATCAGTGCGCTCACGCCTATGTAGGCTGATTGCATCGAAACAAAAGACAGAAATCTTCGATTTTCGTAGAGTACAATAGTATTTCACCCATATCTTTATCAATTCTCATTCGTTTCGTGCGATCTAAGCTGATTTATGATCGTTACAATCATTCAATCCAGATTATACAGATAGATTGTGTTAAAATACGATATCGAAATCTTCGATTTTCACTACATTATGTATTTCAGCTGTATATCTCTCAGTTATATGATTCAAACTCATTTCTCATCGCTATATTCATGCATGTATACTTAAATCCTGGCAAGCATCGACTCAACTCTCATTTTCAGATGCATCATGTGGATAATTCTCTTCTATCACGAATTACTCAACAACAGGACTGCCAAATTCTCTAAAGTACGTAGCCCTCATGTATAGCGACAGGAATATATTATTTTTTCCCGCAAATTTCATTGTACATCGTCTAACAGAATATATATTTCTATAAGAGTTGGCTAGCTTAAACTTGTGGGGCAAACGAGTTTTGGGATTCACCAGGCGTGGATTAGGCAATGGAGAGTCTGGCCTTGTCCCAGACTGTTTGATTACATCATCAGAGACTATACACAGATTCCATTCTACAACCTCCAACAGAATCAACTACTTGTACCAAATCTGTGGCCTGGAATGCTGAGCAGGAGGGGGCGCTCTCGCCTCTTCATCATCTTCGTCAACCTCCTCTGAATAGTTTTCCGGATTGAACTCGTCGTCATCCTCTTCTTCGTCGTCATGAAAGGGCAAGCTCATTCCCAACTCTGCCGCGCTGGCCCGAAGCTCCTTTGGCGACATGGATGGAAGCGCGTCAAAGCCAGTGAGATCCATATCTTCGAGAGTGATGCCAAAATCAGGAGGACTAGGGAACATGGCTGCTGGAGAGGTGGATTTAGCTGCGGTTACGAGAGGCTGGGCTGCGGTCTTTGCTGAAGGAGCGGTTGGTGTCGTATCTTGTCGATCCTGTGCATTTGCCGCTGCACGCTGCTTGACAGGAGCGCCAGGAGGAGCGATGGCGATAGCAGCTTCGGGTTGCGGAGTAATCAACGGAGGACTGGTGTTGGGAGCAAGTATCTCGGGTTCGAGCTTGAGCAGTCCGGGTTCATCGAGGATTGAAGAGGCGAGCATCGTTTCCTTTATCAACTTCTTTTTCGCCTCTTCCTTCCTCTCCAAAATCTCGAGGCGGAGAAAGTAAGGCGCAGAACCCTCTCCGAGAGCACCGACAGCGGCAAGCTCCTCGACCGTGGATGGCGCATAGTATGCCTTCATGTGTTTGAACGACGCACGCTTAAAGTTGTCGGGAACTTTGAGCGTCTCGTAGAGGTCTTGGATCTCCTCGGGGCCAACGATTTGGAGCCTGTCCCGCCCAACGTCGGTGTATACCGTTCGAGCTAGCCATCCAGCCTTGAGGAGAGCCTAGCAGCAGGATGGATCAGATGGGGGCGTAATGCGCTAGCGGATACTGATCATCTCACCTTTGAAAGCTGAATGGTGGCATTGTATACCTCTTCCGTTGGGAACCATGCCGACTTTTTCTCCTCGGTAGGGATGGGAATGGCACCCGCATCCTTCTCGCAGACGTACTTCATAATCGTCGTCACAATGGTCTCTGTCCTCTGCTGCATGCGGCTGGCAGTAGCCTCGAGGGCAGTCTGAGCTCTGCCCGAGAAGAGATTCTGGGAAGAGCTCGGAATCTCTGGCGCTTCCGACTGAACCAGCGCATCCCAGAAGGTCTTGAACTTGGAGCAGTGGTTGATCAGTATCGACTCGAGGATGCTGCGGAACACCCAGTAATAGTCAATGTCCGAGTACCGGCTCATCTGGAGTTCCCTGAGCCAGAGAGCCTTTAGAACGTCGAGAACGGCAGATTTCAGACGGTTCACTACCGTGCTACCGGCTGATGAGGCCCACAGAAAGCAGGTGCTCTGGAGCGCGACGAGGACCATAGGACCATGGGTGAGGTCGAGAAGCGCAGCAGTCTGGTCCTGTGGGACATGGTTATTGGGCAGAGGCCTACGGGTGATGTCGAATTCGGCGTTGATGGCGTTCTTTCTCCACTGAGTGACCAGTTCGATTCCCGCTTCCTCGAGAAGACCCCAGTTGCCATTTTCCTCGATCAAGGCTTTTCTTGCAGGAGGGTTTGGGGATACACCCCTGTCGAGGCTCATGATGGAGAGCAGTGCCGTTCCTCGAAAAGCAAACACCGCAGACAGGATCTAAGAGATCAGGTGAGCGTTGATTCGAAAAAAAAAAAAAAAAAAAGAACGACTAAACATACCTCTCTAAGCACCAGATGTGCTTGAATCTTTGGCGCATATCGTTCAATAGCATGTAGAAGGGTTGGGGTCGCACCGCGGTAATAGGATATGGCAGATGCACTGATCGCAAAGGGATCGAGGATGCTCCAGATGATCCGAATCCAACCTCCAAGATCGATCAGCGGCAGAGAAAAGTCGACGAGGAACATCTGGCAGAGCAGCGGGGGGGCATAGTCAAAGACGAGACCAAAGCTGACGGTGTGGAACAGGCCCTTGACAAGAATCCAATCCAGCTTGTTTTCCATGCCATCAATGGTGTTGTGGAGGATCTGCGTCCTGCTCCCAGTGCGAAAGTCAAGCTTTCGAGCTTGCCCCCAATCTGTGATGGCGGTGGTGAGATCCTTGTGATACCGGTGGTGAGCTTTTGCATATTCTTCGCGATCGCGTCGAGAGGTATTGAGACCCATCTTGTCACGAACAGCGTAGAGATGGTTCTTGTAAACAGTCTCCAAGACGAGGATGAGTTTGGTGTTGATAAGCTGCCGATAAGGGACAGGAGGGTTGTCGAGGAGGAGGATCCTTGCCTTTTCAACCGAGAGGGATGGATCGAGCTCCATCGGAGACAAGAGAAAGTCGAGAGCGTCCACGCCCTGGTCGATGATGGCCTCCATAAACTGGTCAAAATTCCGTCAGACGTCGGAAGATGGAATGCGGGATCAGAAGAAACTCACCGGACTGACGAGAGGTCGCCATTTGCGAATAGCATTTACGGTCAGGCCTTTGCCTTGCCACAATTGGGAGTAAGGGTAGAGGTGGTAGAGGCTTCGGAAAAGGTTGTTGTCCTTGAGTATGGGTAGCAGGTGCGCCGAGTTGCCAACAAAATCCCAGTCCCGATCTTCAAAGAGAGCCGTTTCTGGGTTTTTCTGAGCCGCAATGTACTTTATGGCAAGTTCGATCGTGGTACTGTCGTCGTCAAGCTTCTGATGCCTATCCTTGTTTGCAGCTAGGTCAATGATAAGTTCCATGCCGTGCGGGGATGCTTTGATAACACCTAAAAACAGAGGTTTAGGTCTGGCGCAGTGAGATCCAGGATGCGTTTGAGCGCTCACCTTCATCGTAAAATGCGACAAGCCACCTCGAGCTCATGCGGGCCACCGATCGACTCTTGACATGTTCCTCAGAGGCCTCGGTGGTCTTTTTTGACCGCGATGACACCTCTTTGTCCAGGTCCATGACATTCTCCAGATGTTTCCCCGCCTTGAGATATGCCTCGTATTGCTTGCAGCCAATCTCCTGCGCGATAACCCGACGATGGTTTCCATTGAGAACCTCTGGGTGGTCCGAGGAGTTTTCCGCGCCTCTCTTGAACACGGCGTAGCCATAGCCGCTAGCGACCGCACTTTTCTCGAGAGAGCCGAGGTCGAGCAGTTGAGAGTTTATCATGACGGTGATGGCGTTCTCGGGCTCTCCACGACCGAGACGGGAAAATTGATTGGTCCAGGGGTTATGCCCCATACCCATCTTGAGTGCTTTCAGGCTGGCGGCGGTGGGTTCTCGGGTGTTGTACGTTTGGACCACGAGCGTTGGCATCATCCCCAGGTTGTTGTCGTCGCAAAAGGAGAGAAAGCCAAAGCCAAGGAATGCGCTTCGCTTGAGCTTTCCAATAGCGGTCTCTTCGGGAATGGGAATAGTCTGTATCAAACACATGAGAACTGATTCAATTGATACAGCAGAGCGCATACCTGTTCATCCGCGTCATCATTGACAAACTCGGAGCTCTTTGGTTTCTTTCTCGTCTGTTGGATGAGAAAAATGAGTGTGCGTAATGATAAACAAGGGGTTGTTCTGCTCACTCCTGCTTTGCTCGTCGAATCTCTCTTTGGTGCAGGGGTCTTTCTCTCTGGTACCGTCGGCTGATCGAACCATTCTCAGTCGAAAGAAATGATAAAAAAGATCCAATACACACCTTTTCCTTTGCAACGGTTTCAGCCATGGCCACATCTTGGTTTCCATCAGGCTTTGTCTTCTTCTATAAAAAAAATACAAGGTCAATTGAGCAAACAGATAATCAGATATAGATAATCTCACCGTCTTTGGCTCTGTGAGAGTCGTGTTGAGGAGCTGAAGAATATCAGCAGGGGCGAATGGGAGAATAAAAATAATAATAAAAAGACGACGCACCACATTCTTTCGCTAGCAGGTTAGGATGGATGAGCGTCTGAAATCAAAAGCAAAGAGTGAATCTCACCTTTTTGCCTCCGCTGTACATGGTTGCAAACGGGGTGTTTGGGACAGGGCCTTTACCGCTCTGTGGCCTCGGTTTAAAAAGAAATGCGTCAAATTCTGGTCCATGTCTGACGACAGAATCTCTGCAAGAGTTTCATGCACTGCAGCAATTGTTAAAATTTCGCGGAGCTGAAAGTGCAATTCCAAGGCGCCAAGAATTGCTGCAAAGATGTTGAGAAAGGGCTAGCCGCAACAATTATTGCGCCGCTAGCTGCCAAGGTTATAATTGTGAGCCAAGAATTGCATGTCATATTTCAATTGAATTTCTCTATAGTTGTAATCTATAACCAAATAAAGGTTGCTGAGAACCACGCAAACAGGGCAATCAAATTGCTCGGGTGACCACCCATAGGCGCCTGGTTGATCCATTCAAGCGACGCCATTGGAGTGGAAAAATCGGCTATTGGGAATTGTCTCTGCGCAGATGCTGCGAGGTCGCTTTGGGTGAGAACGCCATAGACCAAGGGTGCTATGATGTCTGGAAAGAGGCAGTCTTCCCAACGTCCTGTAAAGGTGGAATGGAGAGCGTTGTTTGGGCCTTGAGGTACATGGCAGAGAAAACATATGCCAGGGTGGTGCTGGCTGTTGTAGATTATTCCCCGACGCCAGGCGAGAAATGTGTCGACATTGTACTGGCCCGAGCCGTCGATCAGCGTTGGGCAGGATATGATGGCATGAGGCGTGATGGGTTCTGCACCGTGGAGGAGACAGTAAGGGCATTGGGCCGTGTTTTTGAGCAGCTGAAAATTGAGCAGAGCTGCGTATCTATAGGTGATGCTAAACGACATTGTCAGTAAGATCTTGTCTCACTACTTGGACGGGTCTCACATACTTGGAGGGCATGGCGATTTACAGATGGAAAGTACATAATTGGGTGCGCACTTGTACTTATAGATTTTCTCGCTATCATCACATGATTCCTTCAATCGAGGGGCAATATAGTAGGTTCATCCTCTCCTTTCGACTCATTCTGTGCGTCGCCCTCTGCCGGAATTTCCAGCAGCACCTTGGCTTGAAACTGAGATATCAAAATCTTCCGATGTCTGCCATTGATGAGACGCTCCTTGAATCATTCAATTGTTTGCTCGTACTATATACAATAAATGTTGCAACTCACTGGTTCGTTGTTGTTGTCGCTCTCAGAGTCTGAGGATACCGATTGTGCGTCAGGCATCTATGATAGAGTTGGTCAGTTGCAGGTGCTGAAGATAATTCCAGCTCACTGTTTCATTGTTGTTGTCGTCATCCGAGCTCTCAGAGTCGGAGGATGCTGATTGCAGGTCAGGAATCTACCGTAGAGTTGGTCAGTTGCAGCGCCTGCAGACAATGGCAGCTTACTGAATCATTGTCAGAGTCTAACCCGAGGTTGTTCATAATCAAGAGAGGTTTGAAAAGCGATTTGTTCTGTCGTATTTATATATATATACAGATTCTGTCTACTTGGCATTCCCAGTGATGACATCCGACGGAATGACCGGCCCAGAAATATTGTTCGCGTACCAGAAAAAGAGGGCAATCAGATTGCTCTCATGTTCCGAGTCTGGCTTTGCATTTATCCACGCAAGCGCCAGACCAGGTGATGAAAAGTTGGCCTTGGGAAACGAAGCCTGTGCTTTTTGGGAGATGGGCGGGTGGATGAGAATGGCGTATACAAGAGGAGCAATGAGGTCAGGATAAGGGCAGCTCTTGGAGTCGCTGGTGAACGTTGGGTGAAGAACATCGCCATCGCCTTGAGGAACATGACACATGAAGCAGATCCTGTTGTGATAGAGTCGGTTGTATTTGATTCCACGACGCCACTGGGCGTACGTCCCAAAGTTGAATGGTTGAACACGCGTGAGGAGCGTGCTGCACAGATTGATGGTGTGATGGCTGGAATTGACTCCGTAAATAAGACACAGGGTGCAGACCTTTTGATAGGTCGAGAGATGGTTCAAGAAAGAGTCGACATAGGAAGAGGTCTGGACCAGGCGTTCAATCTTCTGACGCTTGGCAGCATAGGTTGATGCTTCGAATTCCTCTGCAGGTTGATGGATGTGCCTATTGGATTTGGGTGGGCAAACGATGATGATAATAATAATAGTCACGTACGCATTCTTGTTGCTCTCGCAGACGCTGCAGAGCTCATTGAGTGGGAATGAAGAGCAAAAGATGCCTCGTCCATCCACGAAAAAAGTGACGAGGTGGCGTATGCACTGAACAGGATTGCGAACGGCGGTGCCCATGGCCTCGCGACCCACCAGATCCGGCTCGTCTGATTGCTGAGGAGTCTTTCGCTTCGAGGTCGATGGCGATGCCAATAAAAGACATAGAGCCTTCTTTCCATCTCGTCCGGCTCGAGAAACCTCCTGAATGTAGTTTATGAGCTCGTAAGGTGTTCCAAGATGGATGACACAGCGGACGTGAGGATTGTCGTTGCCCGTTCCAAACGCACCCGTTGCAATCACGGTGTTGGGTTGTCCAAGAGTCCACTCGTCATAAATTTGATCCCGATCTCGGTCAGACAGATCACGTCCGCCATGGTAAAAAGGAAGACCAAGCTCGGTGCTGAGGGATGCCCCAAGTTCGATCCAGGGAACAAAAATAATGGCACGATCCTGGGAATGAACGAGCGCTTTGTCAAGCGTTGCTCGAAGCTGTTGGACAGAATCCTCCTCGGTCGCAGGATAAGACCACCGATAGCAGAGTTCGGGCCGATTGGTGACAGACCGAAGCACGAGGGTGGTTGGTCCAAGCGCATAGTGACCCATCATTGCCCTTTCCAGCGCTCGGCTTCCCGTAGCAGTGAGAAGGATGATCTGGCATGGAAGCACGGTTCGAATGTCGGACATGTACTCGAGAATAGGGCGATAGTCGTGACTGGTGGTAGGAATGTGGGCTTCGTCTACAATCTGACGGGCAACTCGCATGCGCTCGTTCATCTGAACGATGGCCTGCTTCCAACCATTGGACATGACCGAGTCTGCAGAGACCAGAACGAGATTGGCGGATCCGGTGAGCATGCGGTTGGAATCAAAGCTCTGAAAAGCTACCCCCATCACATTGAGCTTCGTGATGTAGTCCTTCATAAGCACGCGGAGAGGAAGAATGACGACCGTGACAAGATTGGGCTCGAGCAAATGAGGGATGATGGCCAGCATGCTCTTTCCCGATCCAGTCGGAAGCACGGCCAGCACATCTCGCTTGCACTCTAGTGCAGCAAGGACTCCAGCGCGCTGCTCAGAAGTCTTCCACGATGCGGTCGGATTATGCAGCAGTCGGCGAAGGACCTCGAGGGCGAGTGCCTCTGTGTCTGGAGTGGTCTGGTTGGGTGTTGGGAGACATGGGGGGAGGATGGGTTCCTGCCGTGATTCCGTCGGATGTCGTCCAGCAAAATATGCATCCATCTTGATTTCGAGTTTTTCGAGATACGCCATAATCTCGGGGAGGCTGAGGTTGGTTGTTTTACGAGTGTCCAAGACGATGCCTTGCTGAAGGAGGGTAGAAAATGAGCCCATTCTGGCGGCCGCGTACGGAATCCCTAGTCCACCTGGAACAACGGAAAGAGCCACCTGCCAGTCGGTGCTCGCATCGAGAAAGAGAGGAAGAACATCCTCTGACGCACCCGCGAGCGCATCCGCACTCAGTCCATACACCCGTTTCTCCGTCTGCAGAGTGTGGCCCATCTGAAGGGCCTGAACATCGTTCTCTTCCTTTTCATCGAGAAGCAACAGCTCCTGTAGGCGAGGGCAGAGCTTGCGCCGAAACGCTGTGCTCATGTGTCTCCATGAGTTGACCCCAATCTCCATCCCAAGATGAGGTGCCGAGGCAATGTTGAGTGCCAGAGTGATGTCCTTGGTCTCAAACAGCTTGGTGTGGTTCACAAATACGTGGCGTTCAAAGAGGCGCTGAACCTCGGGCTGATTTGGATACACCACTCGAGCTGCAAAGCGTGCAAATGGGCGGGCAATGGCAAAGTCCTGAACGAGCAAGTCCGAGGTAAAGGCGTCGAGAGAGTGAGGGATGAGCTTGTCTGCGCCCGACATTGAGCTCGTCTTGAGATAGGTGCACAAAAGCGAAATGTGCTTCCCAAACGCCACAAGATTTCGGACAGAATACAGCTGTGTGTTGCATGCCAGCATCGCGGTGAGCTCTGTTCCTCGGCTTGGTGATCCTGCTGTGAGCTGACAGCGAACGAGCTGGAGGAGGTGAAACTCGGCATAGCCCAAAAGCCACTTTCGAAGGGCGTGGGTGTTCCAGCGCGACACTCCACCCTGGTTGAAGAGAAGAAAACGGGAGCGTAGATGCTCAGACGCGAGTATGGCCTTGAGCAGAAGAAAATCATCCGAGAAGCACTGGTTTCGTGGGTCGGTGACAAAAGAGTAGCCAATGTTCTTGTTCGAGAGATCGTCGTGAAGCAGCGTGTACTCGACCTGAAGACCTGTTTGGAGAAGGATCAGGTCCTCCCACGTCGTCTTGGTTCGTTCTTCTAGGTTCTGGATCATCACCGAGATCTGGTCGATCGAGATGGAGGAGCCTTTGTACAGCATCGTCTTGTACGTTTTACGATCCTGCCACCAAACGCTAGGGAGGCTCATGGTGGAATACGCGATCGAGGATGCCACGTGCTGGAGGCTGCAGAGGCTGTTGAACGTTGATTCCACTTTTTCGACCAGCCAAGGCTGATAGCGAGCGAGTCCATCGTCCATCGTTTCCTCCCGATGCATGAGCGAAAGAAACATCAGACGGATACAGTACTTGAACCTGGCGATTGGACTCGTGACCAGCTTTGGTTCGTTGAATTGACCGCTGTCTTGGAGGCTGCTGAGACCGAGGTAGGCGATTGTAGGGTCTGTCAGCGGGAGCGATGCATCTGGAAGCCATTTGTGCTGCCAGAGGAGAGCGAGAAGAGCGAGGACATGCTCAGATGCACCCTGTGCCGGTTCCGTACTGAGAACTGTTCGCAGGGTCTCAATCGCGAGCAGAATGTTGTCGGGAAGAGGAACGGGACTCTGACGAAGGAGCATTGCGACCAGTCCAACGACAGGTGTTGCATACGCCTTGATAAGCTTCTCGTGGTCCTGAAGCTTTTTGAACGGCATGTTGGTCACCCTAGGGGATATGTGAGCAGAAAGAAGAACAAGAGATTCTTGTACGTACTCTTGTGAAGGATTTGGCGAGTGAATAAACTGGCGAATGAGAAGTGGGGTCTTCTCGATTAGATCCGACGCCAACGAAAAAAGGTGGTGAACCGCATCCGAAAGTGTTGGAAAGTCGGTGAGGGAAGGTGGTTGAGCAAGCAGTAGGAGGTCCTTGACCTCGCGATCCTCCAAAAGCGCGTGCCAACCGGTATAGCGGAGCCAAGGACTGATGTTGCGCATGTCCGAGGCGACTGCACCTTTGTAGCGCGTGGCTTCCATCCACTGAGAGATGCTCTGAATAATCTCATCATCCGAGGTGCGTTGGGGAAGCTCTCCTGCAGGAACAACGGCAAAGCATGCAGAGCCAGAGTGGAGACGCTGCATCGTCACCGAGTTTAGATCGCGCGAGAACGTCAACCCAGCGTGCTTTTTGTTGTGATGAGACCTGACCGAGTCCAAGTGGATAAACACGCTTGTGCAGTGTGAACACCGAAGCCCATCTTCCACCCGCAGCCCTTCAATCTC
>Ga0247741_1000558_pt1 | contig 21082 bp, 15 predicted proteins | sample UWRJL213509R2_FD_180945 | JGI IMG/M metagenome (GOLD analysis project Ga0247741, IMG submission 180945) | Plant litter microbial communities from Arlington Agricultural Research Station in Wisconsin, United States - UWRJ-L213-509R-2 | ecosystem: Environmental > Terrestrial > Plant litter >... | reverse complement strand
GATCGCCAGTTGGTCCTGCCGCGCATTCTCCGCGAACCGGGAGAAATCATGGTTGAAGGCGGTGTGGATCACGGCATCGGCAGCCAATGCCGCGTCGCGCAGAATATCGAGGTCGTCCAGCGTCCCGGCCACGATCTCGGCACCGACCGCGGTCAGTGCGGTCGCCTTTTCGGCGGACCGGGCGAGGCCCGCCACCTGATGGCCGGCATCGATCAGTTCCTTGACCACCGCCGAACCGACCCAACCAGTGGCACCCGTTACAAATACGCGCATCTGCTCATCTCCAGCATTTCGATACGCCTATTGTCGCGATGCGGTTTATGCAGGTAAAGTAGTGACATTATCCTGGTATAAGCACTAACTGGATGCGCAGCGATGTCCGACGACAACATGCTCGGTACCTATCTTCGGAACCGGCGCACCAGGCTCGATCCGGTGTCATTCGGCTTCGTCGGCCGGCGCCGGACCCCAGGGTTGCGTCGCGAGGAAGTGGCGCAACGCGCCAATATCAGCGCGACATGGTACACCTGGCTCGAACAGGGCCGCGGCGGAAAGCCGTCGGCCGAAGTGCTCGATCGCATCGCGACGGCCTTGACCCTGACCCAGGTCGAGCGCGAGCATCTGTTCCTGCTCGGTCTCGGCCGCCCGCCCGCGGCCCAGTACCGCGGCGGCGACGTGATCACCCCGCGGCTGCAGCGGCTGCTCGACGTGTTGACCTGCAGTCCCGCTATCGTGCGGACCGCGACCTGGGACGTGGTCGCCTGGAACCGCGCCGCGGCGGTCGTGCTCACCAATTACGGAACCCTCCCGCCCGATCAGCGCAACATCCTCCGCCTGATCTTCTGCGACGAGCGCGTTCGTGCGGCACAGCCCCATTGGGAAGCGGTGGCTCGTTTCGTGGTGAGCGCGTTCCGGATAGATTCCGCGCGCGCCGGGGCGGAAGCCGAGGTCGCGCCGCTGGTCGACGAGCTCTGCCGATCGAGCGCGGAATTCGCGTCGATGTGGCGCGATAACGAGGTGCGGACCTATGGCGATGGGTTGAAACATCTGCGCCATCCTGAGGTCGGCCTGATCGCCCTGGAATATTCCGCCTTCGCGGTGGATGGCCGGCCCGACCTTAGCCTCATCGTCTACAATCCGGCCACGCCGGACGACCGGCAGCTTATCCAGTCCCTGGTCGACGGCCGGCAGGATGCCGCCGCGAAATCTCGCGCTGCCTGAGCATCCTGAGCGGCGCACCGATTGACTTGGGTGCGGCGCGGGCTCAGGTAATGAGCGTCGCACGGGAGAGATCGGCTTTGGCCGACGCCGAAGGAGCAACCGCCCCGGAAACTCTCAGGCAAAAGGACCGCGCGACACCGACACTCTGGAGAGTGGTGCCACGGCACCCGCCGACGGGATAGCGATCTCAGGCAAAGGGACAGAGGGGGCATGCAACGGCGCTCGCAGCGCCTGACAGGAGCATGCCCCGGTGACTTCACTTCTCGCGACGTCGACTCTCCCGAAAGCGCGCTATCGCCCGATCAGCATCGCCGAGATGTTCACGATCGGCATCGGTCCTTCCAGTTCGCACACGGTCGGCCCGATGCGCGCCGCAGCGGATTTCGCGCGGACCGTCCTCGCTCTGCCGGAGCGTGCGACCAAGGTCGGCTGCCGCCTTTACGGATCGCTTGCTCTCACCGGTATCGGGCATGGCACTGACAGCGCGGTATTGCTCGGGCTTGCGGGATGGGAACCCGAGACGGTCGATCCCGAGGCGGCGGCGGCGCTGGTTGCGGGGGTCCGCGGCGACAACGCTTTGCCGTTGGGGCGAGGCTCTGGCGATGCCGGCTATCTGGTCGAGCTTGAGGGGAGGGGCGGGATCGACTTCCACCCCCAACGTTTCGAGCCCGAACACCCTAACGCGCTCGACCTGACTGCTTGGTTCCCCGATGGCTCGATCCATATTTCACGCTATTACTCGGTGGGCGGTGGCACGATCCGACGCGGCGACGAGCGGCCTGAGCTTGGCAATGTCGCCGTGCGCCATCCCTTCACCTCGGGCGACGAACTGTTGCTGACCGCCGAGGCCGAGCATATCTCGATCAGCGAACTGGTACGCCGCAACGATACCGCCTGGCGCACGGCCGCGGAGACCGACGCTCTGCTTGACGGTGTCGCCGACGCGATGCGCGCCTGCATCGATCGCGGCATGGTGAAGGGCGGTATTCTGCCGGGCGGCTTGAATGTCCGCCGCCGCGCCAAGGGGCTGCACGAGGCGCTGATCTCGCGCTCGGAACGGGGCGCGCCATCGCACACCATCCAGTGGGTCAGCCTGTGGGCGCTCGCGGTAAACGAGGAAAATGCAGCGGGTGGCCGCGTGGTGACCGCGCCGACCAACGGCGCCGCCGGCATCATCCCCGCCGTGATCCGCTATTACGAGACGTTCGAAGGGCCGGCGACGCGCGAGGGCATTCGGATCTTTCTTTCGACGGCCGCGGCGATCGGCATGCTTTACAAGACGCGAGCGTCGATCTCGGCAGCCGAGATGGGCTGCCAGGGCGAAGTCGGCGTCGCCTGCTCGATGGCCGCCGCCGGTCTTGCGGCGGTGATCGGGGCGACCAACGCCCAGATAGAAAATGCCGCGGAAATCGGCATCGAGCATAATCTCGGGCTGACCTGCGATCCGATCGGCGGGCTCGTCCAGGTACCGTGCATCGAGCGCAACGCGATGGGCGCGGTCAAGGCGATCAATGCCGCTTATCTCGCGCTCGACGGCGACGGCACGCATATCGTCAGCCTCGACCAGGCGATCGAGACGATGCGTCAGACCGGCGAAGACATGCGCTCCAAATATAAGGAAACTAGTCTGGGTGGTCTCGCCGTCAACGTCGTCGAGTGTTGACGGGCAGTCGCCCCTCAATAGTCCTTCGAATATCGCAGGTTGATCGCGGTCCCGTTCGATCCGCCGGTCTGGCTCAGGATGCTCAGCGCCTTGGACAAGGCGATCTCGATCTGAGTCGCGGTGAAGCCGCGCGTATCGGTCACGATCTCCACATAGATGTCGTTGGAGATATATTTGCCCGCGGCGACTGAGGTCCCGCGCCCGGTCGCCTCGTCCGCGCCCAGGACTCGCAAGCGGTCGATGCCCGATGCGGAGCGAAGCTTGCCCAGCGGATTGAGCCCGCCGCCCGAGCCACGCAGCGAATTGAGCGCCGAGGCGAGCTGGATCGCCTGCATGGGGGACAGCTCGGTGATCGAGTTGCCGAACAGGATGCGCGACAATAGTTCGTCCTGCGGCAAGCTTGGCGAGGAGCTGAACGTAATCTGCGGATTCTGTGCGCGGCCGGCGATGTTGATCGTCACCGCAGTGCCCGAAAGCGTCGCCGTCGCCCGCATCGACAAGACCGGGTTCGTTACCGCACCGCCCTCGAAGCGGATGACGCTGTCCTGGTCGAGATCGAAGCGCTTGCCCGCGAAGCTGTAAGTGCCGCGTACCAGATCGACATTGCCGACCACCTCGGGAGTGGCCGATGTCCCGACGACGCGGAGGTCTGCGCTCCATTCGCTTTCCAGCCCCATGCCGCTGACGAACAGGCGATTGTCGGCGCGGATGCGCAGGTCGAGCTTGAACAGGCTCGGCACGCCTTCCGCCGCCGCGGCGGCATCGCGCGCGGCCTGCGCCCGGCTGGTGCCCTTGCGGCGCACGCCCTGCAATTCGGCGACCTCGGCCGCACCCTGGCGTATGATCTCATACCGCACCTCGGGCAGGTTCAGGGTGCCTGAAACCAGCCCTCCATTCGCCTTGCTGTTGGTGATGGCGATCTCGCCAGAGACGGTCGCGCCGAGCGCATCGCTGCGCGCGAGCTGTGCGTTGCGCAGCGCCACCCGGATGTCGATCGGGAAGCCGGCATCCGAACCGAACCCGACACTGCCGCTTGCGGAGACGGTCCCCTTGCCGGCGCGCCCGGTGAAGTCGCTGATCTCGAACCGGTCGTTGGTGAAGCGCCCGGTCAGCTTGATCGCGCTGATGCGGGTGCCATAGGTCTCGTTATCATAGGCCAGCGCATTGGCGCGGATCAGGCCAGTTAGTTGCGGGCTGGAGATGCGGCCGGAGAAATCCGCGGCGATGCCGATCTGTCCGGTGAGCGTCTGGTTCGCGAGTCCTGACAGGCTCCACAACACATCGGCCGGTCCGTTATAGCGGATTCCGCCCCCGAGCGGCGCATTCATCATCGCCGTCGTCCAGTCGCCGCCGCCAACCGGTTGCAGCCGCACCTGCGCTCTTCCGATCGTCGCGCCGCTGCGCTTGATCAGCGCAGCGAGAGTGCCGCCTTCGGGCCGAAGTGTGCCGAGCGCCGAGATGTCGACCGGCGTCGACACAACCGCTGCGCCGGAGCGGGTGAAGCTGCGGATAGCGATGCGCAGATCGGCGCGGGGGATGCCCGATCCCGCCTGGACATAATCGAGGCTGCCGGTCGCCCGGCCACCGATGCCCGCGCCTGCGGCGAAGGTGTTGAGGATCGCCAGATCGAAATTGTCGAAGCGCGACTGCAGCTCGAGCGTCTTGCCATAGCGGCCGGCAACCCGGACTTGACCCTGCGGCACGACGATGGCGACGGGCGCCAGCACATAGGTGCCGCGTTCGTTGCGGATCACTGCCGGCTGGCCGAGGCGGAAGGCGACGGTGCCGACCTGACCCTGCGCGGCGACGCGGTACAGGTCCGGCGAGAGCTGGGCGTTGGCCGCGATGCGGAAACTCGCGCCGCTCTGGCCGTTCGCGACCAACTGGGCGGTGCCACGGCCGCCCTGGTAATTTACCTTGGCGCGCGCGGTCTGGAGCAGGAAGTTGCCTTGGCGCACGCCGGCAAGCTGGACGTCAGCGACGATCTCCGGGGCCTTGGCGTAAAGGGTAATCGTCGCCTCGACGATCGCACGCTCGATCACGAGCTTGGCCTGGCCCGGGATATGGGCGCCATTGGCACGCGCGGAGATTTGCGCGCGCTGGATCTTGCCGACCGCCGACAGATTGACGGTGCCGGTGATGCCCGAGCCATTGGCGGTGAGTTTCCCGACGAACGGGCCGGCGGATGCCTGACGCACGGTGCCCGCGAAATCGACGCCGGCAAAGCGCGCGCGATGGATGTCGATCGTCAGCGGGCCGCCACCGGTGCGAATCAGCACGTCTGCGTTGAATGGCCCATAAGGCGATCCGCCGTTCGCGGTGACGGCATAGCCTGTGCCCGTTCCGCGGATCGTCGCCACCACGTCAGTCAACTGGACGCCGACATTCGGCCGGCTAGCCCGAATCTTGATCAGCGGTCGTTCGGCCGTGCCCGATACGGCAAGCGCGAGTGGCCCGTATTGCGTCGAACTGCCCTGAGCGGTGAAGGCGATGCGACCATCGGGCAGGTAGCTGCCCTGACCGCCGCTGAGGCGGAATTTGGGCGCGCCCACGCGCAGATCCTGGACTCGGAACACGCCCTTGGGGTCGAAGCTGATCGTGCCGGCGATCACGGCCCGTCCGCCCAGGAAATCCGCCACGCCCGCATTGTCGAGCTTCACCGTGACGATGCCGAACCGCCCCTGTAGCCCGAAGCCGCCGGACGGCACGGTCACCAGATTCACGTCGGTCGTCAGATTGATGATGCCGACGCCCTCGATCCGGTAGTCGTTGATCCGGCCCTTCAGGCCGCCCCGGTAGAGCCCGGTCGACAGATCGGCGACGACAATGGCCGTCGCGTCGATTTGTGGCGATCGGATGCGCAGATTGTCGGACAGGATCGTGTCGCCAGAGATCGCGAACTCACCATTGACGGTCACCTTGGTGAGCAGCCCGCCGGCGGCCGCGTTGAGCCCGGTCACTCGCGCGATGCGCGCGGAGATTGGGACGATGATCCGGTCGGCGTCCACGCGGCTGCGGCCTTCGGCATACAGGCCCTGCACGACGGTCTTGTCGAACCCGATCGCTGCCGCGCTGATCTTGTAATCGATCAGCGGCCGGGCAAAGGCCCCGTCGAGCCGGAGCGAGGCTCGCACGTCCCGGCCATTGAGATTGGGGGCGATCGAACCGGGCGTCAGGAGGCTCGCTTCGATTTGCAGGCCCTCGAAACGGCTCTCCGCCAGATTGATCAGGCCATTCGCGGTCACGGCGAGCGCGTCTGAGCGTACCGACAATGTCGTCTTCGCGCGGCGCTCGGCCAGCGTCGTGGTGAGGTCGACGAGCAGTTGCGGCGCGGTCAGCCGCTCGACCGGTCCGGCCAGGATCAGGCCGGGGTGGAGCGGCCCGCGCGCCGTGAAGGTGCCATTGCGTCCGGTGAGGTCCAGCGCGGCAAGCGGCTTGCCGCCCAGCGCCGCCTGCGCCTTGCCTTGCCAGGCCGACCAGCTGCCGCGCCCGTCAATCCGCGCGACGAGCGGCTGCTTGAGCCCCGCCATGCCTGCCACGATTCCGCCCGCGGGAGCGTTGAGCCGGGCATCGACGATAAGCCGATCCTGGTCCGGCACTGCATCCAGCACCAGCGCGAGCCGGTCACCGCCATCCAGTGCCGCGGCATTGCCGGTGATCTGCGCGCGGCCATCGGCGATATGCGCGACGGCATCGAGAGTCATCAGGCGCCTCGTGCCGGTCACGGGCCCGCCAAGCACGAGACGATCGACCTTCAGCTTGCCGACATCGATATCGATGTCGGGCAGGGTGGGCGCGTTGGGGTCGCTGGGCACCGCCTTGAGTTCGGGCAACCGCGCGAGCGTGATCAGCGGCGCGGTGGCGGACCGAATGTCCGCATGGTTGCGGATGAAAGCGAAGGGCCGCCAGTCGAGATCTACCCGGGGGGCGGTCGCGAACACACCCTTGGGATCGCTGACCTTCAGGTCGCGGATGGTCAGCTTGCCGTAGAGCGAACCCTCCAGCCTGCCGAATTCGACCTTGATGCCGGATGCCGTTTCATAGCCGCTGAGCTTGCCTGCCAGGAATCGCCTGCCTGGATCGGTATTGAGCGCAAACACGGCCAGAACCGCTAGCGCCAGCAATGCGGCGATGACGATCGCGGCCCATTTGGCGATCCGCCCGATGGGCGAGCGGCGACGCGGCGCCACGGTCTCGACGTCAATCTCGGCCATCAGAACGCCTGCCCGATGGAGATGTAGATCGCGACCTTGCCCTCGCCCTTGCGCCGCGCCAGCGGGGTGGCGACGTCGAAACGAACCGGGCCGAAATTGGTGTAGTAGCGAGCGCCGATGCCGACTCCGTAACGCAGGTCGCTGAACTTCGGCTGAGTCGAGGCATAGGCCTGGCCGACATCGAAGAATGGGACGATACCGTAATCCCCGAACCGGTACCGTGCCTCGATCGCACCTTCGACCAGGCTGCGGCCGCCGACGGGATCGTTGTTGATGTCGCGCGGGCCGAGCTGCTGATAGCCGAAGCCGCGTACTGATCCGCCACCGCCCGCATAGAGACGCCGGGATGGCGCGATCGCATCGCGCGGCGCACCGGCGATCGAGGCGACCCTGACACGCCCGGCCACGACCAGGCTGTCCGAGATGGGGTAATAGGTGCTGCCGTCCACCTGCGCGCGGACATAGCGATAGTTGCTGCCCTGAGTCTGCGACGTCTCCGGACTGATGCGGAGCATCGCGCGAAATCCCTTGGTGGGATCGAGCAGGCTGTTCGTGCCGTCGAAGGCGGCCTGGCCATTCAGGCCGAAGATACCATAATTCTGGTAGTCGCGCTTTCCGGTCGCGGCCTGGAACGTGTCTTCACGCGATCCCAGCAGCTCGAAGCCATATGCCCAGGTCCAGCGTTTTTGCCAGATCGGGGTGGAATCAAGCGAGATCTTGCCGTTGATGCCGACCGTCAGCGCCTTGTACGCATCGAAATCCTGCCGATCTGCCGTGATGCCGAGCAACACCGTCTTGTCGCGCCGACCGGCATTGGCTCGGCGGAAGGTCGCAGCGACGCCCTGTTCCTGAGTGCCCGCGGTGCCCGTGAAGGTCAGCGACCCTTCCGGGCGGAACAGGTTGCGGTGAGTCCAACTTGCCTCGAGCTTGATGCCTTCGCCCGTCGAATAACCGGCCGTCGCGGCAAGGCGGCGCGGCTTGCCGGCATTCTGCGTGACGAGCAGATCGACCACTTCCGTGCCATCGGCCGCGATCTGGCCGGTCCGCCGGGGCTCGACCGCCACGCTGTCGAACAGGCCCGTCGCGACCAGCGCCTCGCGCAGGTCGTTCACATGGCGATCGTCATAAAGCTGTCCTGGCTTGAACCGCGCCAGCACGCCGACATGCTTCGCGTCGAAGGCAAGCTTGCCCGTGGTCGAATAGGTGCCGAACGACGAGCGCGGCCCCGGATCGACCGGCAGCGTATAGGCGCCGAAATGCGTGGCGTCGTCGAGCTCGATATCGCGCTCCCCGACCTTGACGAACGGATAGCCCTGCTGCGGCAGTTTCAGTGCGACCGCGGCCTCCGCGGCCTCGATCGCGCTGGCGACGATCGGGTCGCCAGCGCGCAACGCGAGCGCGGAGCGGACAAGGCCGGGCGGTACCGTCTCCGGCCCCTCGATGACGATCGAGCCGAGCGTATAGCGTGTACCGGGCGCGGCGCTGATCGTCGCGGTGACTCGACCCGGCTGGTTCTGCACCGGTTCGACCAGTGACGAGACGACTCCGTCATAATAGCCTTCGGAACGGAGCAGCCGCTGGGCCAGCCCCTCATCCTCTTTGGCGCGGGCGGCAATTACTGCGCCGTTCGCGCCCTTGCCGTCACCCTTGTCCAGGGCGGACAGCGCGCGGAACGGACTTTCGAGATCGACGGCGTCGAGTCCCTCGATCTTGACTGAATAGCGAAGCTCGGGCGGGGTATCGGCGATCTCGCTCTGCGTCGTTGCAGCTGGCGGCTCTACATCGAAGCCGGCGAGCGTGGGGAGGGGCTCGGTAAGCGCGGGATCCGGGACGATCGGTGTCGTGATGGCCGGTGTCGCCGGGGCCGGAATCCCTGGCGCGGTCGTTTGGGTGGCGGGCGCGGCAGGCGAGGCGTCGATGCTTTCGATCGGCGCCAGCGGCTGGCTCAGTTCATCGTCGATAGCGGGCAGCGCATCCTGGAACTGCGAGTCCGGAATGATCGGCTCGCCGTTCGCGGGCGCGCCGGGATCGGCCTTGGCTGCCTGATCCTCTTGGCTCTTGCGGGCCTCCTCCAGCGGATCGGGTCGGCGTTGTGCGGATGCAGGCTGCGTAACGGCATACAGGCTCGCCAATAACAATAAGCTTGAGCTTGAACGCAAGACAGACTGCCCCCCGAGGCCAATGAATTGAAATGCTTACCCGTGCGGCGCCTATCGGGCGGGATGCGTCTGGTCCAGACACAACTCCACCATCCCGGCCCTTTGCCCTGCTTAACTGCCCAGAAGCCGCGCTGGTTCCCTGGCACGAGGGTGTGGGGGCGAACCCGCCCGCCATACCTAAGCATAGGGCGCAATTTTTCGATGATCGCTCACTTGAAACGGTGATGTGGCGCAACTATTAGTTGCCGAAGCAACCATTGCCGGAGCAACGAGGTGCCGATCTACTCCCACGACAAGTTCAATCCCGACATCTCGGTGGGTTATCTGACCAAGCGCATCTTCCAGGCTGCGCAGGTCGGGCTTGAGCCCGTATTCGACAAGGAAGGCATCTCGCATCTGCAATGGTCGGCGTTGGTGTCGATCTGGTTTGGCCGCGGTGCGACTTGCCGCGCACTCGCTCATGACCTGGGCCACGACAAAGGTGCCACCACGCGCCTGGTCGACTCGCTCGAGGAACGTGGCTTCCTTGCCCGAGACCGCGATGAGGGCGATCGACGCGTGATAAATCTCGTGCTCACCGACAAGGGGCGGGAGATTGCCGAGCAATGCATGCACGGTGTGGTCGATCTGTGGAATGGCTGGCTCGGCGACTGGACGCAGGAAGATGCCGCTCAGTTGATCGGTTATCTGCAGCGGTTGCGGGCGACGCTCGAGGCCCAGGTCGGAGACTCGCGGTGCGCCTGACCTTCCTTGCGCTCGCCACCACCGCCATGCTTGGTGCCTGCGCAATCCCGGCGTCGCGGCCGCAGGTCGCGCCGGTTGCGGAGTCTGTCCTCGGCCTGACTGGTGCGGCCAATGTCGCCTTTCCGGCGATTGCGGATGACTGGTGGCGCTCGTTCGGCGATCCGCAGCTCGACAGATTGGTCGCCGATGCTCAGGCCGGCAACCCCTCGCTCGACACGGCACTCGCCCGTGTGCGCCAGGCAAGCGCCATCCTTGCCAGCCAGCGCGCCAGCAACGGTCCCGATGTTGCATTCGATGCCCAGGCACAGGTCGCCCGGCTCAGCGGCCGCTATGAGATTCCGCCGCCCTTTGCGGGCACCACGCGCTTCATCGGGCAGGGCCAGGCTGGGCTTGACTGGAACCTCGATCTGTTCGGCCGGCAAAAGGCGGTGATCGCCGGCGCGCGCGCCTCGACCCGCGCTGCGATGTTGGACGTGACGGCCGCGCGGCTGGCGCTGGCCGGGTCGGTGGTGCAGACCTATATCGAACTGGCCCGTGCCGAGCGCCTCGCCGCGCTGGCGCAGCAGACCATCGCGACCCGCCAGGGCTCGCTCCGGTTGGTGCAGGTCCGCATCCGCAACAAGCTGGCAAGCGACCTCGATGCCGAGGCGGCGCAGACTCTGCTTTCCCAGGCGCAGCAGGCACTGGTTCGCGCTACGGCGCAACGGGCGCTGGCGGCGAATGCGCTGGCGGCGCTCGCGGGCCGCGGGCTGGATTATCCCGCGACGATCGCCCCGGCGACGCTCCGGCTCGATGCGGCCCTGCCGCTGCCAGAAACCATTCCAGCCGACCTGCTCGCTCGCCGCGCCGATATTGCCGCCTCGCTGGCCCGGATCGACGCGGCATCGCAAGACCGCCTGGCCGCGCGACGCGCCTTCTATCCGGACGTCAATCTGTCGGCGTTGGTCGGGTTGCAGGCGATCGGGCTGGGCAATGTGTTCAACGCCGATGCGGGCACTGTGGGCGGCGGCGCTGCCATTCACCTGCCGATCTTCGACAATGGCCGGTTGAAGGCCGGGCTCGAGGGCGCGACGGCCGGCGTGGATGTCGCGATCGCCGACTACAACGAAAAGGTCGTCGGCGCGGTCCGGGAGGCAGCCGATGCGCTGACTCGCATCCGTAGCCTCGCTGAGGACCGTGCGCGCCAAACCGAGGTCGTGCGCGGCTTCGCCGAGACCGGCCGGCTGAACGCGATCCGCGTATCGAGCGGGCTCGAGTCCCGCCTTGGCCTTGTCGACAATGATGTGCGGCTGCTCGACGCGCAGCAGTCCGATGCCAACCTCGCGGCCGATGCTGCCAGCCAGCGCGTCGCGCTGGTCATGGCGCTGGGTGGCGGTTTCGATCCGAAGGACCTGAAATGACCAAGATGGAAAAGATCGAGGTGCCCGCCGGGGCGCCGCCCGCGCCGGTGGACGGCCCTCCAACGCCACCTGCGCGCGGAAACCGGACTGCGCGCCGGCGCGGGCTGACGATCCTGGCCGTGGTCGTCGTCATCGCGGCGCTCGTCTGGGCAGTGTTCCACTTCCTGCTCGCCAAGCCCGAACAGGAAACGGATGACGCCTATGTCGCGGGCGATGTGGTGTCGATCACCGCGCGTGATCCCGGCACGATCCTGGCGATCCATGCGGACAATACCCAGACGGTCCGCGCCGGGCAGCCCCTGCTCGATCTCGATCCCGCCACGGTCGACGTCGGTCTCGCCGCGGCCGAGGCCGAACTGGCGCGCGCGGTACGGTCGACCCGGTCTGACTTTTCCAAGCTCAACGAGACGGGCGCGGCGGTCGGTCAGGCGCAGGCCGAACTCGAGCGCGCCCGGAACGACCTCAGCCGCCGTCGCGGCGCTGCGGCGGATGGCGCCGTCTCCGGTGAGGAACTCAGCCACGCCGTCGATGCAGTGAAGGTCGCGCAGGCGAACCTCGCTTTGGCGCGCAGCCAGCAGGCCCAGTCGCGCACCGGCGTGCAGGGCACGACCGTCTCGAACAACCCGGCGGTACTGGCCGCGATCGCCGCCTATCGCCGCGCCGCTATCGCGCGCAGCCATATGCACATCACGGCGCCGGTCGACGGCGTCATTGCGCAGCGTACCGTTCAACTCGGTCAGCAGGTCGCGGCGGGCACGCCGCTGATGGCCGTCGTTCCGCTGGAGCGGGTCTGGATCGACGCCAATTTCCGCGAGACCCAGTTGAAGGACATCCGCATCGGGCAGCCCGTGACGGTGACGGCGGACATGTACGGCAGCGGTACCGTCTATCACGGCCGTGTCCTTGGCCTCGGCGCCGGCAGCGGCAGTGCGTTCGCACTACTCCCGCCGCAAAATGCCAGCGGCAACTGGATCAAGGTCGTCCAGCGCGTGCCGGTGCGCATCGCGCTCGACCGGGGCGAGCTTCGCCGCAACCCGTTGCGCATCGGCTTGTCGGTCGCCGCCACGATCGACACGGCCGACGTCAGCGGCGCGCGGGTCGGCGCGCCGGCGCGGCAGGTCTATCATGACGGCCAGTCCGATGGCGACGATCCCAAGGTCGAGGCGCGCATCGTGCAGATCATCGCGGCGAACCGCTGATGTCCGGCGCCGCCCAGGCGCCGCTCCGGGGCGGCGCATTGGCCCTGACCGCGTTCGCACTGGCGCTCGGCACCTTCATGCAGGTGCTGGATTCGACCATCGCCAACGTCTCGTTGCCGACGATCGCCGGCAATCTCGGTGTCAGCAGCGACAATTCCACCTGGATCGTGACGGCCTTCGCGGTCGCCAATGGCGTGGCCGTGCCGCTGACCGGCTGGCTGATGGGCCGGTTTGGCGTGGTGAAGACCTTCAGCGTCTCCGTCCTGCTCTTCACGATCGCGTCCTTCCTGTGCGGCATCGCCTGGGATTTGCCCTCGCTAATCGGCTTCCGCATTCTGCAGGGCGCGGTGTCGGGTCCGATGATTCCGGGCAGCCAGGCGCTGCTGATCGCGATCTTCCCCCCGCAAAAGCGCTCCACCGCGCTGGGCATCTGGTCGATCACCACCTTGGTCGCGCCGATCATGGGGCCGATCCTGGGCGGCTATATCTCCGACAATTATCACTGGAGCTGGATCTTCCTGATCAACGTGCCGGTCGGGATATTCTGCGCCTTTGTCTGCTGGCAGAGCCTGCGCACCCGCGAGACGCCAACGCGCAAGCTACCGATCGATCAGGTCGGCCTGATCCTGCTTGTGCTGTGGGTCGGGTCGCTTCAGATGATGCTCGACCTCGGCAAGAATGACGACTGGTTCCACTCCACGCGGATCGTGGTGATGGCCGTCATCGCGGTGATCGGTTTCGCCGCCTGGGTGATCTGGGAACTCACTGACGAAAACCCGTCGGTGGACCTCACCCTGTTCAAGAATCGCAATTTCCTGTTCGGCTCGATCGCCTTTTGTCTCGGTTATGCGGTGTTCTTCGCCAATACGCTGATCCTGCCACTCTGGCTGCAAACCCAACTCGGCTATACGGCGACATGGGCCGGGCTGGTCGCGGCGCCCAGCGGCCTGGTCGCGGTGATCCTCACCCCATTCGTCGCCCGCGCGTCGGGCAAGGTGGATGCGCGCATCCTCGCGTCGATCGCCTTCGTGGCGTTCGGTATCTCCTATTATATGCGGGCGGGCTATACGACGGGCGCCAGCGAATGGGATTTCATGCTGCCCTTGCTCGTGCAGGGCGTGGCGATGAGCAGCTTTTTCCTGGCGATGATCACCATCTCGCTAGACGGCATCCCGCCGGAGCGGATCCCCTCCGCGTCGGGCATCTCCAACTTCGCGCGCATCACGGCGGGCAGCTTCGCCGCCTCGATCATCACGACCGCCTGGGACCGGCGCGAGGCGCTGCACCAGAGTCGTTTGTCCGAAGCGGTCGGCAGCGGCGGGCCGTTCCAGGCAACGCGCGATACGCTCAACGGGCTTGGCATGACCGATCTCCAGGCGGCTGGGTCGATCACCCGCCAGATGGTCGGTCAGGCCTATCTGCTTGCCTCGACTGACCTGTTCCGTCTTTCCGCCTGGCTGTGCGCGGGCCTGGCGTTCATGGTCTGGCTCACCCGCCGCCCGCAGCCGGCCAAGGGGCCGGTGGCGGCGGATTGAGGCATCACGCCGCGAGGCGAAAGCCCATTTCGGTGCAGCCCTTATAGGGCCCGTCGTCCGCGCCGATCAGCACGGCGCGGTCCTCGTCCTGCGCGAACGCAACCTGCTGCGATCCGTAGCGCGTGCCGATCGACGCGGCGCGCTTCTCCAGATCATAGCTGTATCCCTTGGTGTTGATCCGGACGCGCCCAGCGGCGAACAGCGCCGAGAAGGACTTGCCCCCATCGCAGCCATATTGCCGTTCGTCGGTGGGCGCGTCACCCTTGTGCGCAGGGGCACAGGCGATCAGTGTCGAGCAGCCGAGCATCAATACCAGGATGCCCGGATGCCATGAGTATCGGCGGTCAGTCGCCATGATTCCCGATCACGATCGACACGGCGCGGCGGTTGGTCGCGTAGGATCCCTCATCCGATCCGAGCGCCTCGGGGCGCTCCTTGCCATAGGAGATCGTCCGGATCCGGGTAGGCGCGATTCCCTCAGCGGCCAGGAATGCCGCGGCGGCGCGGGCGCGGCGCTCGCCCAGCGCCAGATTGTAATCCCGCGTGCCCCGCTCGTCGCAATGGCCCTCGATCGAAAAACCGACATCCGGATGCTGCCGCAACCAGCCGGCCTGGCGCGCCAGCGTCTGGCGCGCCTCGGGGCTGAGCGTGAAGGAATCATAACCGAACAGCACCCGGTCACTGCCGGCCGCGGCGACCAGGTCGGCCTGCAATCCGAGGGTGCTGTCCGGCGCAGCATAGGCCTCACCCGCGCCGGGCGCATAGCTGTTGCCGTCGATCGGCAACTTCTTGCTCGCGCAACCGGCCAGCATCAGGGCGCCCATCGTGGCGGCCAGGACCATCTTGTTCATCATTCTCTCCCCGCGGATAACAGTCACTCCGTTCGTAGGGCCGCGGGGGCAGGGGGCGTTACTATAGGTTTTTTATGCATGGACGGTTCGGTCGGGCGCGGCCTATCCCGGAACTGCGAGCACCGCCACCGCGCCCCCCCCGCGCGGAATTCCCCTCCCGGAGGCGGTGCTCCACCCACCACGGCGGCGGGCGGGCGACTGCTCCCAAGCGCCCGTTTCAGCCGCCGTGGACCAACTCAGGAAGAAGGCAACCGGGCAACCGATGACGGATTCCCCCACGCTGCTCGGCACGATGCGCAAGGTGAAGCTGCACCTGAGCGCGGGGCAGTTCCTGCTCACGATCATGCTCGTCACTCTCTCGGCGACGGGGTCGTTCGCGGCCGCGCAATATGGCGAGGTCGCGGCGGCGCTGGTCTTCGTGCTCGGCATCACCGTTGCCGGCGCATTGTGCGGCCTCGCCTCGGCCCTCATCGCCGCGCTGGTTGGTTTCCTAATCTATAATTTCTACCTGACCGAACCGGTGCTGACGTTCCGGCTGGTGACGGGCAGCGACATCGCGCCACTCGTCATCTTCAATCTGTGCGCGCTGGTGTCGGGCGTGCTTGCCGGCCGGCTGAAGGACCATGCCGAGGCTGCGCGGTCGAGCAACCTCCAGCTCAACAGCTTGCTCGAGCTCAGCCGGGGGCTCCAATCGGCCCAGCGGCTGGAGGATGTCGTCGCGACCGTCGGCAAGGCCGCCCATGAGATTGTCGGCGCGCGGATTTCGCTGTTCCGCGCCGAGGAGGAGGGGCTGACTCCGCTCGACGCGATGCCGCGCGACGATCGGTGGAGGGGCTTTGCCGAGGCATTGCTGGCGAGCCCGACACCGATGTTCCGGGATGGCAATCTCCTGGGTTGTCGCCTGAACGGCGGTACTGACGTGCCGATCCTCATGATCGTAGAGCCGTTCCGTCCGCGCGGAATCGAGCCGGCCTTCGTCAACGCGCTCGGCAATATGGTCGCGCTCGCGCTCCAGCGCGCCGCGCTGTCCGAACAGATGACGGAGCGACGTGCCTCAGCCCGGGCGGAGGAACTGAAGACCGCGCTGCTAGCATCGGTCAGCCATGATTTCCGCACGCCGCTGACCGCGATCAGCGCCTCTGCATCCAGCCTGATCACGTATGGAGAAAAGCTCGATCCGGAAACCTCGCTGCGGCTACTGCATGGCATCGTCGAGGAAGGCGAGCGGCTCAACCGCTATACCGCGAACCTGCTCGAGATGAGCCGGCTGGAAACCGGCGGCGGGCCAGCTTCGTTGCAGGTGCTGGGCGTATCGGAAATGGTCGCGGCGGCCGTTCAGCGCGTGCGGTCGCGGGCAGGGCGTCGTTCCATCGTCCTGCGGGATCCCGAGTCCGATCTGCAGATTGCCGCTAACCCCGCCCTGTTCGAGCTCGTCCTGATCAACATCCTCGACAATGCGATCACCTATAGCGCCGACGAAACTCATATCCGTATCGAGCTGTCCGGCGTCGATGGCCTTTGCCGGATCGCCATCGCCGACGAAGGCTTTGGCATTCCGGCGCAGGACGCCGACCGTGTGTTCGACCGCTTCTACCGCGTCGCGCGGAGCGAAGCGTCGCCGCGCGGCAGCGGCCTCGGGCTGGCCATCGCCAAGGGCTTTGTCGAGGCGCTCGGCGGCACCATCGGTGCGACCGTCCCCGGAATCGAGGGACGCGGCACCTGCATCACCATCCGGCTTCCGCTTGCCGAAGGGACCGGCCTGTCATGACTAATATCCTCCTCGTCGACGACGAACCGTCGCTCATTGCCGTGCTCCAGCCCGTCCTGGGGGCTGCCGGCTATCACGTGATCGTTGCCACTGACGGCAACAGCGCGTCGCGTCTTGCGCTGGACCAGCGACCGGATGTCGTCCTGCTCGACCTCGGCCTGCCCGATATGGATGGCAAGGAAGTCATCAGGCGGATTCGCGCTGCGAGCGCGGTGCCGATCATCGTCATCTCGGCGCGGCATCAGGAGGCGGAAAAGATCGCCGCACTCGACAATGGCGCTGACGATTATGTCAACAAGCCGTTCGAGATCGGCGAACTGATGGCGCGCATCCGCGCCGCGATCCGCCGCGGCAAGAGCCTGGAGAGCGAACCGGAAACCTATTCGGGCGGTCCGCTCGACGTGGATTTCGCGAGTCGTCAGGTCCGGCTGGACGGGGAGGCAGTCAAGCTTTCCCCCAAGGAATATGATCTGCTGCGCGTGCTCGCCCTCAGCGCCGGGCAGGTGGTGACTCACAAGAGGCTGCTCGCGGCGGGCTGGGGATCGGAACGCACCGACAGCCAGTATCTGCGCGTCTATATCGGGCTGTTGCGCCAGAAGATCGAGGAGGACCCCAGCGACCCCAGACTGCTCCTGACGGAACCGGGTGTCGGCTATCGCCTGACGCCGGGCGCGTGAGATGACGGGATGATCGAACTGCGCGCGCGAGAGGGGCTGGGGCAAAGTCGGCTTCCCGGGCTGGAGGCGCTCCATCATTTCTCGTTCGGGCAATATCAGGATATCGCACGGACTCATTGGGGAGCGCTGACCACGCTCAACCACAATATCCTCGATCCGCGGGCCGACATGCCGCCGCACGCGATCGACGGCGTCGATATCCTGACGATCATGCGCAAGGGCGTGATCAGGCATCACGTGAACATGGACGCCGTCGACCGGACATTGGCAGGTGAGGTGCAATTGCTTTGCCCTGGCGCCGGTATCACCCACGCCGAGACCAATCCCGGCGCAAAGCCCGCCGAATTCGTCGAAGTCCGGCTGCGCATGGAAACCGTGCCCGAACGTGTGCAGCGCCGCGTCGTTAGGTTCCCGAACCGAACCCAGACGGGGCGCCTCGCACTTCTCGCCAGCGGTTTCCCGGAGGATCGTCTGACGCTGCCACTTCAGTCCCATACCCGCGTGTTCGGCGCCCGCCTGCCGGCCAGCGGCGCGATCGAGGTGGCGCTTAAACGGTCCCGGCACGCCTATGTAATGGCGCTTGCCGGCACGGTGGAGGTCAACGGCCAGACCGTGGGGCCGCTCGAAGGCGCGGCGATCACCAACGAGACCGCCATCCGTGTCGAGTCGCGCAAGTTCGCGGAGATACTCCTGATCGACAGCCGATGAGAGATGGAGTGACGCCCTGGGCTGACACAGGAACCAAGGGAGAGCTCTCTGGAAGGAGAGCAAGATGACAAAGGAGCATCGACGACGGCATGACCGGGCTATCGCCGAAGTGCCAACCGTACGGCCGGCAGGGTCCTGCGCACCACGATCGCGACCCCCTTTGCATTGGGATGCAACCCGTCGGCCTGGATCAGGGAGCGGTTGCCGGCGACGCCCTCAAGAAAGAACGGATACAGCGGCACGCCGTGTCGCCTGGCGAGGCGCGGATAGATGCTCTCGAACGCGCCACGATATGCGGTGCCGAGATTGGGCGCGGCGCGCATGCCCATGATCAGCACCGGGATCTGCCGCCGCTTCAGTTCGGCCAGAATGCGGTCGAGGTTGCTCGCGACCTGATCGGTCGGCAGGCCGCGCAGCATGTCGTTGGCGCCGAGTTCCAGCAGCACGAGATCGGGTTTCCGGCCGAGCCCGCGCAGGCCCCATAGCAGGCGTGCCCGGCCCTGTGCCGCGGTGTCGCCCGACACGCCGCCATTGCGCACCTCGGCATCGACCCCCGCTTGTCCAAGCGCGCGCTGGAGTTGCGGCACATATCCCTGATCGGGCGGCAGGCCCAGACCCGCCATCAGGCTGTCGCCGAACGCCCAGACCAGCTTTTTGGGCGGTGCTGGTGCCGCGGCGGTGAGCGTCAGGAGCAGGCCGAGTTGGACAAGCCGCCCAAGCACGCCATATCGCAGGAATCGTGGCACCATCATCTTCCTCCGCATCGGCCGGCTCACCGGATACCCCTACACCGTCCGAAAGCAACGTGATCGTTGCCGGCGGGGTCACGCTGGCGCTGGGGCAACCACCCGCCCGCGTCCAGATCCTGCACGGGATCGACCTGTCGGTCGCGACCGGGGACAGCGTCGCGCTGCTCGGGCCATCGGGTTCTGGCAAGTCGTCGCTGATGGCGATCCTCGCCGGGCTGGAGCGGCCGAGCAGCGGCGCGGTCGGCGTGACCGGCCTGGATTTCGCCACGCTGGATGAGGATGCCTTGGCGGTCGCGCGGCGCGGGCGGATCGGTATCGTGCTTCAGGCCTTTCATCTGCTGCCGACGATGACCGCGCTGGAGAATGTCGCCGTGCCGCTCGAACTGGCCGGGGAGCGCGACGCGTTCGAACGCGCCGCGGCCGAGCTGGAAGGCGTGGGGCTGGGGCACCGGCTCGATCATTATCCCGCTCAGCTCTCCGGCGGCGAGCAGCAACGCGTCGCCATTGCGCGGGCGCTCGCGCCGCGCCCGGCCTTGCTCTTTGCCGACGAGCCGACCGGTAATCTCGATACCGCGACGGGCGCCGCGATCATGGACCTGCTCTTCGCGCGTCACCGCGATACCGGCGCGACCCTGTTCGTGATCACCCATGATCCGGCGCTGGCGGCGCGCTGCGCCCGGGTGATCGAGCTGGCCGACGGCCGTATCGTCGCTGACCGGCGCCACGCGTGAGGCTCGCCTGGCGGCTGGCACTGCGCGATCTCCGGCGCGGCGGGCGCGGCCTGATGCTGCTGGCCTTGTGCCTGTTCCTCGGTACGGCGGCGCTCGCCGGGATCGGCAGTCTCTCGGCCAGCATCCTCTCCGCGCTGGAGGGGCAGAGCAGGGCAATGCTCGGTGGCGATCTGCAGATGCGCATTTCCCAACGCCGCGCGACGGTCGAGGAAAGCGCTGCCTTCGCGGCGCGTGGCCGCATGTCCGAAACGGTCGCCATGCGCGCCATGGTGCAGCCGGAGGATGGCGCGACGCCGACGCTCGTCGACCTAAAGGGCGTCGATACTGCCTGGCCGCTCGTCGGCAGCTTCAGGCTCGCCCCCGGCGCCATCGCGTCGCGCCCGCACGGCCGGCAGGCTGCCGTAGCGGCCGCCCTCGCCGACCGGCTCGGGCTGAAGGTCGGCGACTCGATTCGCATCGGCACCGCGCGCCTCACCGTGATCGGCATCATCGCGGAGGAGCCCGATGCGCTCGGCGATGGCTTCAGTTTCGGCCCGCGTGTGATCGTCGACATGGCTGGGCTCGATGCGACCAATATCGTGCAACCGGGTAGCCTCTATGAGAGCCGCTATCGCCTCGCGCTTCCGCCTGGGATCGATGCCGAGGCGCTGGGGAAACGGCTCGTCGCGCGTTTCCCGGGCGCTGGCTGGTCGGGACGGACGAGCGATAGCGCCGCTGGCGGAATCCGGCGCGGCATCGCTCAGCTCGGCCAGTTCCTGCTGCTCGTCGGGCTGGCGGCGCTCGCCATTGCCGGGGTGGGGGTCGGCAGTGGCGTCAGCGCTTACCTTGCCGGCAAGACACCGATCATCGCGACGCTGAAAGTGCTCGGCGCGCGGTCCAGCACGATCGCCTCGATGTTCATGATCCAGCTCGGCCTTGTCGCGGGTGCCGGCATCGGCGGCGGCCTGGTCCTCGGAGCGGCGGTGCCGGCGATCGTCACTGCCTTTGCAGGCGATGCGTTGCCCGTGCCGCCGCGCCTCGCTTTCTATCCGGTCCCGCTCCTCAGCGCGGCGGCGCTGGGTCTCATCGTCGGCATCCTCTTCGCGCTCCCGGCGCTGGCCAAGGCTCGAAGCGTCCCCGCGGCTCGGCTTTTGCGCGGCGCGGTCGCGCGGCGCAGCCTGCCATCCTGGCGCGTCATCGCGGCGATGTCGGGACTGCTCGGTGCATTGGTGGGACTTGCGGTGCTCACGGCGTCGGACCCGGTCCTGGCGCTTGGTTTCGTCGGCGCCATCGCGGTCCTCCTTATCGTCCTCTGGCTGATCGGACTGGCGATCCGCCGCGGTATCGCAAGGTTACCGCGCCCACGCCGCCCGCTGCTTCGCATGGCGCTCGCCAATCTCCACCGGCCCGGCGCGCAGACCGACCGGTTGGTGGTCGCGCTCGGCCTCGGCTTCTCGCTGTTCGTCGCGCTCGCGGTGATCGAT